>Ga0099797_100018_pt2 | contig 61028 bp, 8 predicted proteins | sample Uncmet_Sort48C_1_FD_89871 | JGI IMG/M metagenome (GOLD analysis project Ga0099797, IMG submission 89871) | Marine eukaryotic communities from CALCOFI LINE 67, Pacific Ocean - C012_Sort48C_1 | ecosystem: Environmental > Aquatic > Marine > Oceanic | place: Pacific Ocean: Monterey Bay | collected...
TTCTTTTTCTTCTTAATTTTAATATACTTGGTATAATAATAAAACGATTTCCTTTCTTCTTCCCTTTTTTCCTCTTTTTCTTCTTAATTTTAATATATACTTGGTATAATAATGATAAAACGATTTCCTTTCTTCTTCCCTTTTTTCCTCTTTTTCTTCTTAATTTTAATATACTTGGTATAATAATAAAACCATTTCCTTTCTTCTTCCCTTTTTCCCTCTTTTTCTTCTTAATTTTTTTAGGAACATTTTTTTCTTCTTAATTTGTTCCAATCGTATATCCTATGCTGTATTATGATTGATACTATTATGTTTATTTCAATGCTATTTCCATTCTAATATCTGTAAGAATTTAGATGAATATCATTTCTTCATATTAATTATAACTAAATAGAATGAAAAAGTAATAAAATATACCTCTTTTATATAGACACAGCAGGAATATGATACGTTGAATAGGGTCGTATTTTTATATACTATTGAACCGAATAAGTACAAATAAGAAAGAAGTGAGTGAAAAAGGAAAATCGGAAAGAAAAAAGGGGAGAAGGTTAGTGTTAGGGTTAAAATAACCCTTAAGGATATTTATGCCTAGAGATTCAGAGAAGTGTTTGCATGGATGGTATTGAATGTATTTAGATCGGATTTGGATGAAATCACTTTTTTTCACTTATTAATAAGTAAATAAAATCAAACTATAATGTTTATGGAAACCTAAAATATTTTATATAGAATAGACACAGTACGTGTAATCCATTCATATACATATCCTTAATTTCAGCTTTCCTATTTTTGCGTAAAATTGTAAACGAAAGTATGAGAGAAAGAAAGAAATCACATGAACTCACAAAACAAACAAATTGGGCAACCATAGAAAGAGAAAGAAAGAAATCCACAGACGGCGATCTTGGGTAGGAGGCCGATTAACCATTTGGATTAAAGGCGTGCCTGTGCCTGTGTGTAGGAAAAGTTCATTATTCGACCATGTCTGTTCGCCGAGCCGTGGTGTTATGGTGTTTCGTGTTGGGAGTGCCCTTTGGGCAAGCCAATGGGGCCTCGAAAATAAACGCGGTCAACAACAACAACATTTTGAAAAGCAACAAAGATCGTGGGATCGATTTTCGAAACTTTGACGAGAAGGACTTGCCGTCGGGGGCCGTCCACATGGGTGCCGAGGATTTTGCGAACGAGGTGGTGTTAGATTGGGGAAACCAAGAGAAAGCAAAGGCGGGGGCCAACAGCAGGAAGGGCATGATGAAGGCTTTGCCGAAGCTGTCGATGTTCATGAACGAGGATGGGACGTTGAAAAAAGATGCAGGTAGAGATAAATTGATGCGCGTTCGAGGGGTGGACCCACCGAACTGGAGGGGCTACACGGACGACAAACCGGTCGGGGCCCCTCGCCCCCCCGTTACCGGTGCAGACACCGCCGAGACCCAGTCGTTGGCCATAGGGTACTTGTCTAGGCAAGGGGCCGAAATGCGGCGGTGCAAAGGCAACTGCGCTGGTGGAGGGAGCGCTTCGTCGGAGAATGCGGGGCCGGCGGCGGCTCCGGCCTCCCCCGGGCCCAAGACCAATTTGGAGAAGGACCAGCCTGCCCTTCCCCCGGGAAAATACTTCATTCGCGTCAACAGCGATGGTTTTTACTTGCGGGAAAACCCCGAAGGGAATCCGAAGAAGCTTTTGGTCGGAGCAAAAAACAAAGATATAAATAGCGATGGAAACAACAAATGCTCCGTGTTTACCGTCTTTCGCTTCGGCCCAAACGAAAACGGCGCGTATTACTACCGTATCCGGACAGAGTGCGACCAAACGTTCTGGTACGGAAATTGCCAGTCCCAAGACTCCGTTCTATCCACGCGGTGGTTTGACAACGAGAAGGACGACAGCTCGTTTTATGCGATCGAATGGGCGGACGGGGACTACGCGAAAGACCTCCAGAAAACGTCCTGGCGTATACTGCAACAGAAGTGTGAGGTGCATGTGCAATCGCAAAAGCAAGACGACAAAGGCGGGATCGACTACGTTTACGTGCCGGAAGACCCCGAGCCCGCGCCAGGCGACAAGAGCACTTGGTTTACGTTTGAGCCATACGTCGAAGAGCGCACCGGGACTCGGCCCAATGCGCCCAATGTTTCCCATGCCGCCCCGAGCACGGCCTCGCAGACGGACATTACTGCGCGGGAAATGGGGATTTCGCCCAAAGTCTCTGCCAAAACGACAGATCAAGTCACGACGAAGCAAGAGTACGAAGCAGAAAAGAAGCAGTTCGAGAGGGCCACAGACAAAAACTCAGTGAGTGCTGCGCGGAAAAGGGACGAAAAGGGCACGGCTGCTGCGATAAAAGCGGGTGCTGACAGGGCGATAAAGACTGAAACCAAAGAAGAAGCGGCGGCAGCAGCCGGGGGGTTTGGAAGCACAGACAAGGCCGGCGTGCCACCGAAGAAAAACGGAGAAGGTTCAGGGTCCGGAAGCAGCGACAACCCGAAGACTGCCGCCGGAGCCGATGGAGGCGGGAGTGGAGGAGGGAGCGGGAACAACGGAGGGGGAAGCGGGAGCGGTGCTGGTGGAAACGGAAATAGTGCTGGCGGACACGGGAGCGGTGCTGGCGGACACGGAAGCGGTGCTGGCGGACACGGAAGCGGTGCTGGCGGACACGGAAGCGGTGCTGGCGGACACGGAAGCGGTGCTGGCGGAAACGGGAACGGTCCTGGTGGAAACAGCGGGAGTGGTGCAGGGGGGAACAACGGCGCTGGCGGAAGCAATATTGCTGGAGGAATGGGCGGAGGTGGGGGAAAGGGCGGCGGCGGCCGTGGTGGAGGAGGTTTCAACCTCAATATCAACTTGGCGTGGCCGCTCTTCTCAAATGCAACAAATGCAACGACAACAACATCGACCCCCGCGGATACTACTACTACAGCGGCGCCGGGAGCGAAAAATAGAAAGGGAAAGGGGGACGGGGAAGACGCAAAAGGCGTCGCCCCCCCCAACCCGTTGAAAGGGATCGACCCCATCTCGTTAAAACCCCTGGGGGGAAAAAAGAACAGAGGAAACGCGCAAGAAGAAGGCCTTCCTGGCCATTGGAAGTTTGTAAACCCGTTTGAGTACATGGGGAAGCCTTGCAAGTGCAGCAAAGGGTATTTCAAAGGCTTCAAGTCCCTGAAGGACGTTCGAGTGTTCGCACTTTGGTCCGCCGAGTTAGCCTTGCGCCTGAAGCACAAAATGAGGGTTCTTCAAGGGGCGGAGGACCTTGTGTTTTGCGACCAGCATGAGAGTGTGAATTTCTGCGACTGCCCGTTGAACTGTGAAAAGGTTAAGCCAGGGAACCATATCGTCAATTTAAAGGCACGAATGGATCTTCTGAAGTGCTGCCCGTACAAGTTTTCAATGTGCTGCAAGTGCGACGGGGCCAAAAAGAAAAAATGCGTCGGCGATTGCTTGAAGGAGAAGCAGGCAATCGATGAAGTCGATGGGTCCTTCATCAAATCGCACTTGGTGATGTGCGGGTTTGCGTGCCAGGCCTGCAACCGCGAGTACTGGCCACAGAGCGAGCTTTACATGTGCCCGTACGCGGACGATCTGTGGAGAAAGCTCAAGGAAGGGCCCACGCCGCCCGACAAGAAAACTCAAATGCCGCTGTGGATGCTGAAAGTGGCAAAACATGCGCTGAACTTGGTATTTTGGACGGAGTCGAAACAGAAGCTCGACAACTCGGATGATGGGCGCGACTGCTTCTCCACTGCCCAAAAGGGTGACCCAAAATCCGGGGATTTGCCAGAGTACCCGACCGGGCAAGTCAAAGCGGACGACGCAGCGGCGGCAAAGCTCGATTCTTCGGAAGGCAAGGAGGACCTGAAACAAGCAAAGGCGGCGCTGGACTCTGCCAACGCTGCGAAATTGGCAGGGAACCAGCTCCTTGCCGACGAGAAGATGATAGAGGCCATGCAACTTTCGAACAAGGCTCGCGACGGCCCGGTGACGGACCCGGCGAAGAAAAAAGAAAACGAGGGGTGGCTGCAGAGCATCCTCCGCATGGTGAAGGCAGGGATGGACAACGTGAAACAGATAACCGGTTCCAGCGAGGCGGAGGCGAGCACGGCAGAGGGGGAGGCGCAGCAAGTAGAAAAAGAGCAAGGGGGAGCAAAGCAAGACACAGTCTTTGTGGAATTGACACAACGCCGTTTGGAACGTGCCGTCCATTACTTGGCACGGGAGGAAAAACGGTACCCGACGCCAGAACTTGCAAAGTTCTTGCACGAGCTCGCGGCAGAGAACCATTTAATCAAGACGGCCATCTTGAGCCACGGTGGACTGATTGAGAAGACGTACAAAGAGCACATGGATTTGTAGTGCAGCACTAATTGTAAATTGTAACATAATGTATTAAAATCAAAACAGTCTTGCACCATGCCTATTTCGTTATTATTTACTACCTTTTTGTTATAAAAGTAAAAATTACTCTTACTTGTTTGTCTTAAAGTAGGTGGGGTTTACAACCCGCCAAGGCTTTGCAACATGCGTAGTGGAGTCCTGGACATTGTTTGTCATGTCACATATTGTTGGGTTCGGTTCCATGGACTGTGCTATAATTGTGTTGTGATCGTGGCCCAAACGCGTGCGTTCGTACGCTTTCGTACTGTCTTTGCCCTTGCCCCGCATCTCCAAATCGTTCTGAAACGCCCCCGAAAGCACATCATTACGAATCCCATGCGTAGTTTCGTTTGAGTCCCTGTGACTGCCACACACCCCCATGAACCAATCTAAACGGCAATCAGGGCAATGATGAAAGCCTTACTTTTCAACATTAAAATGTTCACAATTCTTTTCTAAAATTACTATTAAAATTCACTTGAAGGATATCCTTTGAGAAAGAAAGATATATAGAGTTTACATAAACTCCTGCATTCATTCATTGACTAAAGTATTATAAAAATAGTGCAAAAGATCGACGACAGCGCGACAGCGACGTAATAATAATAGCTATAAAATAGTAGTTCATGAAACCGTACACTACACAGCACAAGAAACTGAGAAGAAAGCTGAAGAAGAAGAAAGAATCAAGAAAACAAAAAACTAATTAACATTGACATACCATATACCATTCAAATAAAAAATACTGTTACAACTAACGGACGAATGACTTCTTCTTCTTCGTTTAAAACTATTTAATCCATTCAAATCTTACTTTTACACACATATACATCCACCCCCAAGGAATATGTTTCATTTTATTTTGAATGATGAATAAAACATTTGATAAAAAGAGATATCATCTCAGTTGAAAAAAAAAATTTAGGAAAAACCTAGTTAGACGAAGATTGGATTTCGGAAACCACCCTTTCTTGAGAAGACTCATGGAGAGCTCTAGTTCTAGTGGTGCAAAATATAACGTGGAGGATTCAAACGGTAATGATGGGGATTCTGCTTCAGGTTATGACCCTGCCGTTGGTACGGGGAATGCTTATGCGACCGGAGAAAGCGACTACGTAGTAGAGACTGGTGCAGGGGGAGACAGGGAAGAGTACTCCACCCTCTCTTCTTCGTACGTTGAAAACGACGGAACGGGCACTTTAGAAGCAGGCGAAAGTGCTTACACAGAGCCAAAGGCAGCAACATGGACCGCCTACATGGACCAAGAGACAGGGGCACCATACTACGTCTGCAATGAAACTGGTATGAACACTTGGGTCGCCCCGGAGGACTACAACTTTGAATGGGCCGACCACGACGACGATCTGTCCATCAAGCGATACCAGAGCGTTATGCACGATGTCAACGAAAACTTGGGCCCAGACTACGATCTGACGCCATGGGTGTGTCCATCGTTCGAAGTTGCCCAAAAAAGCCGGCAAAAATTGCTGTTTGCGCAAGGCAAAGCGTCCGTGTGCGCATTGAATTCGAAATCTTTGGGAAAGTTGGGAGTGGGCGTTCAGCTCTACTCTGAGCTGGTGCAATCTTACAGCGCAATGCTGTTGTTTTGTGGGCTGCTGTCGATTCCAGCCCTTTCTTCGTATTCAAACGGGACCGGGTTGCCTGAATCCGAGATCGACTTTCCATTTCGTTTTGCATCGTTCACCCCCGGAATGCTATCTACATCGCTTAGCAGCAGCGAGTCGAGCGAGCGGGAGGGCGTCTCAATGTTCATCTCTCTCCTGGACCTTTTGGTGTCCGTCTTTTTGGCTGCAACGTACGTGTACTTGAAGCCCCATATTTCTACAGTTAACGACAGAACGGACTGCAAGGAGACGACGACGTCCGATTTTGCAATATACGTTAAGTCAGGGTTGCCCACAGATTCGTCAGAGAAAGAAGTGCTAGAGCACTTTTCTTCCATCTTTCAGCTGGGCAGCCCTGACTTTCGTGGCCGCGCTCCTCTAAAGATGAGTGATAAGTCACACTGTTCCGTGGAAAGGGATGGTCTGGTTTACCCGGTGGGGGACGTGGAGCATATAGATGGCGACGAAAAATACATTGGAAAATGGGTCGCCGAAGTAGCAATGGTCAAAAACAACGGCGAAAGCCTGATATCATACTTGGGCCTGACAGAGATGCAGAAGAAGATACGGCACGGGCGGGCAAAGGTCAAGCGGTACTCGGAAGGCACACCACACCCGAAAGGACCATCGGATCGGAAAAAGTACTGGGCTGAGCTGAAGTTGGCAGAACTAGAAAACGACGAGGAGAATGCATTGAAAGGAATAAAAGAGGATGAAAGAACCATCGGCGCATTTGTTGTTTTTGACCACGAAGAGAGCTTCCTTCGGTGCGTTGAAGACTATCGTTTACAAGAAAACCAGAGGCACTGCTCATGTTGCACACGGTGCCACAGGGACGTTTCCCACCTGCTGTTTCGAGGAAAGCACCGAATACACGTAGAACGTGCAGCCGACGCCGCGGACGTCCAGTTCGAGTACCTCTCGTCCCAGGGCCATCTGCGAAAGCGCCGGCTCATATCGCGATGCACCATATTGGGAATAATCTTGCTGAGCTTCGTTTTCGTTTGGGGCTTGCAATTATTGAAACGGAGTATTGATAAGCAGAGCCCGGACACAAGCATCTGCTCAGACCCAGGACTTGGAAAAGCAGTGTTTGGAAAGAACCACACCTTTGGACGTTTCAAAGGTAGCCGAGACATCAAAAAGGACCCTCTGTGCCAGAAAAAGACGGGCGACGACACGTCCTACTACTTAACCATAAATGGTCTTCTTTACGACCAGTCTTCGCTTGCCGGCAACAGTTCCATCTGTTCGCCAAGCGTTCACTCTTGCCTCCCAGGAGAAGTGGACGTCAAGGGGAACAAAACGCTCTCCCTGTGCCCTTGTTCGAGTGCCACGTCGAAAAGCTTGTGCGTAAACGCTGTGGACAAATCAAAGTACGTTGCAAGCACTGTAGTGGCGTGCTATTGCTTCGACGCTTTGAACAAGGTTCTTGCTGGCGGCACGTCTTCCATTGCAGAATTTTTATACGAAAACGAAGAAATATGCGGGACTGTCGTCTACCACATCGCCCAGTCACGGCTAGTGCAACAGTTCAGTTCCATACTAGTCGCTGTGATAAACATTGGAATTACAATGGCAATCACATGGCTCGTCCACAAAGAGCGCCACAGCAAGCGCAGCGAAGAGGACTCTCAAGTTGTCTTGCTTTCCCTTGCCGGCCAGTTCTTGAACACTACGCTGGTGATTATTCTCATTTACATGAAAATTCCAGGGATCAACGTGCCGTTTTTATTCGAAGGCGAGTACTCGAGTTTGAGCGCGGGGTGGTACTCGGCCGTCGCCGTGTTCATTCAAATGACAATGCTGATTTCCACAGTGTCCTCACACGCTAAAACGCTGCTGATTCATGGAGTCCTGCTGCCCTGCACTAGAAAGCGGGCAAAGAAACACCCAGAGAGATACTTGACCCAACAAGAAATGAACGAAGCGATTAACGGGGAAGTGTGGCATATGGAAGAAAGGGCAGCTGATCAACTTTTGTTGTTCGCAGTTCCTGTGGTGTTTTCCCCAGGGATGCCGATGCTCCTGTTCATTGGCGCATTTGGTTTAATCGTAGGGGATTTCGTGGACAAATATGAATTGGCCCGTCTGAGTCCCCACCCGCCCCCCCAAGACAGCAGTACCCCGAAAGTCATGGTGCGCATACTTCCGTACTTGGTCTTAATGCGATTGCTGTTTGCAACGCTGGTGTTCAGCAATTCTGAGATTTTCAGAACGAGCGAATCCGCCTATTTCAACTCATACAGTACGCAATACAAGTCGTTGGGAATTTTAAGGGGAATTTCCTCGGAAGCATCAATTTACCATTTCATAGTGTTGGTGGTTCTCCTCGCGTTGCTGCTGTTTCGGGCATTTTTGTGGCCTTTTATAGAAGGGTCGTTTCATATCATCGAAGAGACCCTTGAAAGTCTGTCTTGCTGCTGCAAATGCTGCAAACACAGCCTGCGGACTGCGAGAAGTCGCATTGGAAAGTCAGCTTTTACGGAGTACTATTGCGAGCGCTGGGACAAAGACTTTTCCCCCAACATTGCCACCATGTGCTCCCGAAAGCCAAAAATGCACAAACTTCGAAGAAAAGAAAGCGGGCCTTTGCGCATTCCAGTCTTCAGCCCCCTTGTGCAAAAACTCAGCGCGTTGGAAAAAATATTGGGCTGGAAAATTGTCAACGAAGACACCCACCCCAAGCATACCGAAGATGTCTCAGCACCGAAGCCCCATTACAAGGTGAAGGCATGGATGACCGAAGGGACGGTCAAAAAAGTCACACACAGCAAAGGGCAACTGAAGCGGACATGGGAAGTCATACAGGAGAACGGCCCTTCCAGTTATCGCTTGGAAAAACAAGTAAGGTATGAAATTATAAATCAACTGCGAGAAGAGAAAAAGAATACCGTTATGTTGGAGGGAAAATCAAAGCATAAAAGCCAAAGGGAGATCACTGTAAGGAGAACGGAAGAAAGCAGAAACAGCAGCGATAGTGACAGTAGTGGGAGCGACAGCGATTGAGTCGTCTAAAAACTACAATAAAAAGAAAACTAATGATAATTCAGTTTATTTAAAAAAAACAAAATATATAGTATGTTTTAAGACTCTCATTTCAGTTTATTTAAATATTTATAAGTAAACGTTTCAGTTTGATGTTAAACCACTCAAGAATAATTTGCTGTTAAACCATTCAGGTTAATTTTTCTTTTTGGAGGGAGGGTCGTTTAAGTCGGTGTGCGTACTCGGCGTGGTGAAGATTCGGGTTGGCAATGCATTGGTTGTGGTATGTTGGCGTGCCAGTTGGAGTCTCGTCCTGCTGGCTATGCTCTGGTCCCATTCTTCTGATGATTGAGTAGAGTGTGTACAATAAAGAAAAACTTACAATATAATTTAAGTAGTTTATTTTTAAAACAAAATTATGGACATGGCTGTTATTTAAGTATTTTATTTTTATATCATATTATATATTAATTACACATATTTATACAGCCATTATTTTGTTTTATATCTCGACAATACATATATGTAAAAGTCGTAGTAATGTCGCCGGGTCTGATCGGCGCGGCCCTCTATTTTTATTCTATTTTTTTGAGGTTCTCCGTCTTCCCAATTGATTGCTGAGATATTTTTTTCTGTATGCCTTGTTCCAGAGCCATGTTTACTTTAAACTTACGATGCCCAATCGCGTCAATCACCCAAGCCGGCGTATCGTCAATGAGATTCACCATCATGACTTTTACCATCAGCAAGATATGCTCCAACACCAGAATGGACCACAACCTTGCCTCATAAGTAGGAAACCACGCTATATACGTTGGGCCGAGCTCGCCGTTTAACGTGAACAGCAGCAAGCAACAGTTAACAATCATACTGGACAGGGTCATGGCTTCTTGAATTGTTTGCCAGGAGCCAATATTTCTTGCGCCAGTCGTTGGTGCACGCTGAATGACTGAGGTGTTGATTTTCATTTCGCCCTGAATATGGATTATATTGAATGCCCACGTAATCAACGCCGCCAGAGGGAATGCTGGGGAGAAGTAGACGATGAACGCGTACTGTATCATGAACTCCGAGAAGTAGTCATCGGTACCCTTCCATCTCGTCATAACATCGTTCTCTGCAACTTCCAGCCGAGCATGCAGCACGTCCTGCCTCGTGAGGTCCTTACGGCCCGGTACGACGTACTCCCATTCCGTTTCTTTATCTACATCGACGAGAGCAACTGTCGCTTTCAGTTTATGACGTTTTGGCATAATTTTTGCAATAGGCACGGTAACATGTTTCAAGAAGGAGGAAACTTGCTTTACTATTATCAGCGAATACATCAACATGTTCAGCCGCCCAATGTCTTGTTCGAAAAACGCTGTGTAGAAAGCAGCCATTGTGTTGTTGATAAACATAAAGCCAAACTTCTTGAAAATGTACGATTTTTCCCACTCTGTATCTGTGCGGTGATTTTCCCAATCGGTGAGGTAGCGGGCCGCTCTTTTCCAAACAATATCCAACACAACAATGGCTATCGAGTAGCACACACTGGCCAGCATCTGCATCAAGGTCGATTCAATCCCAGTCATGGTTCGGCTAATAGTTTGTTTCCAGGTTTGCAGCGCCAAGAATCCGATCAACACTGCGGTTCCAAATCCGGCGAAAACAGGGAGTCCCAATGCGGTTTTCCTCCGGCGCTCAGCTGGCGAATAGTACTTTTCTACAAACCCTGTTTTTTTATTGATCGTTTCATCCCCATGAAATTCTGGCCGAGGAGTTTCTTCATGCTCAAAATCCAACATATCCCAACGGTACGCGAGCTCTTCTTGCTTGTTTTTCCATGATTCTCCCGCATATGTTGCCCACAAAGTTAAAATTATGGCGTAAAAGGCAAGGTACGCACTCGACTTGTACGACACTACGAGGTGATACACTTGAAGCGCTACACTAAAAGCTACAATCGATGTCAGTGTAGCAGTGTAGTGACACACCCACGCGTAGTAAAACGCCACCTTTTCCCCATAGTAACTACGAACATGATTCAGAGCTTCCACCGTGTTTGATTCTTCCGACTTAGTATAGTCACTCCAACCCGCAAAGGGCTGCAGGTGCTTAATCCAATGGTCCCGGATTGGGTTTAGCTCCGATTCATCGTGCACAGAGAAGATTCTTTTCATTACACCCCCGGCGAGGTAAGCATCTATGTCTATCGCATCTTCAATGAGCTTCATGCAAATTTCCAATCTCTCCTGGGTCTTAAACGGCCGAAACAAGTGGTCTTCGGCTATCGTGTACGGTCTGTACTCTCGGTCGGCAAGAAGTTGAACCATCTCATGAAAATCTTGCGCTGTTTGTTGCAAAAGTTCATAGCTCGATGTTACGCACACGAACACTTCTTTTGGGTTTACCATCGAAGGAAAAACATCTACAATTAGTTTTTTTGCACGCAGCCAATTCGCGACTTTGTCGTATTGTGGTTCCAGACCGTGGTGGTGGTTTATGTACCCCTTTGCGAAGACCAGGACCCAGTCCCATGAAATTGCCGGCCTCAGTTTCTCCCGCGCCCTTTCGTTGTCGGTCTCTTGGAGCATTTTTTTAATTCTGTTTTCTTTTGCATAATGTATTGCAGTAAAATTGGAGCGGTTTGCAACGTTTTCTTTTGCCCCCGCCTTTAGAAGCAATTCAATTGTATGGTAGTTTTCTTGCCGGTACGTTTCACTGAAATTGGACATTCGCACGGCTGAGATCAAGGGAGTGTTGCCATTTTTGTCCGCAACATCTATCGCGGCCTTGCTGTCTTGGCTTTGAACCATCCTGAGCAACACTCGCAGGCACTCTTGCGAACCATGCCGAGCAGCGCCGTGGAAGGGGTTCTGGCTCAGATACACTGGGTTTAGGGCGCTTAAATCAGCTTTGTACTTGATCGCATCTTTCGTGGATTTCACATCATTGATCACGCACGCCCAATACAGCCTTCTGCACTGATAATCAATTGGAATCTGATCGTCGTTACCTTTTGCCAACAGACCATGGATCATCTCTTTGTACAACCCGGACGTACTGCCCTGGAGAAAGTCTGGCAAAATACTATCCCCAGTTTCTTGATCACTTTCTTCGTACACCTTTTTCATGTACTGCTCTCCCGCCATATCCAACGGGTACCGATCATGGGCATTCTTACGGTACATGTGCTTCTCTCCTTCTGGTCGATTGTTTATCATATCTGCCAACTTCACGGAGCCATGGTAGCATGCCCAATGCAAGGGAGTCATCAGAGTGTTTTTTTTAACAAGGTCAACAGAAGCCCCATTTTTCAGAAGGTATTCCGCTAGCTTCGGGTTGCTCTTGTGCAGCTTCATGCACACCAAGTAGAATGGGGTGCTTCCATATATATCGCGCGCGTCGATCAAATGCTCTAGGTCGGGTTTACCTTTTATGTAGTCCACCAGCAACTTTATCACTTCGGTGCGACCCTCAATAGCAGCTTTGTGCACAGCTGTTCTACCTTCTTCATTACACTGTAGGACAATGGAATACTGCGCCGTTTTTGAGTCCAGGTCAAGGAGTTGAGATATAGACCGCGCGTTGCCATCCGCAGCATCTTCTAGAAATACAGGAACCAACTTTGCCAAGTCGCCTGGGTCCAGTTTCAGAAATTCTTCAGCAGCGGCTAAACCATGAAGGAATCCTTGCCCACTGTCTTTTAAGACCTGCAGCGATGCTGCCGCCCCTTCCCTCATGCCCGTAACCGTCATTTCGGTCCCTTTCTTGATCCCCGTGACCGTCATTTCAGTTCCTTTCTTCAGCCCGGTGACCGTCATTTCGGTCCCTTTCTTCAGACCCGACACTGTCATTTCCGTCCCTTTCTTCATACCTGTGACCGTCATCTCGGTTCCTTTCTTTAGCCCTGTCACCGTCATTTCCGTCCCTTTCTTCAACCCCGACACCGTCATTTCGGTCCCTTTCTTCAACCCCGACACCGTCATTTCCGTTCCTTTCTTTAATCCCTTGACGGTAATTTCCGTCCCCTTTTTTAAACCGCTAAAAAACCCAGTCGACATTCGTCGTATACCGCCGTGCGATTCGTGGTCTACGCTTTCCTCTTGGTTTTCCTCCTTATTGACGGCATATGGGCTTGTTTTTGTGTTGCTGATGCGATCACCTAAATTTCCCCGCTCCATTTGGTCATCTTGACCACTGTTGTTTAGCGGAATGACTTTGGTCGACATACCCTACTGAACTTCTCTGGTTTCCCTTTGGGGTCTGTAAACGTCTATTTTCTGCAAGTAACACCCACCAATCCCGTTCAATCCCTTTCCCACCAATTCAAACGTGACCACACTTCTTCTTATGTAAAAAAGAAAAGAGACGGAACATTGATAAAAAATCGAACGCGAGGTTTTAAAAAGTAGTACAAGAACGGGGAAAGGGACTGGAATCAAGGTTGTTGTTAGGTCGCTTTCATCATTCTTTTTCTTCTTTCTTTTGTTTTTTTTCTTCTTCTTCTTCTTTTTCTTCTTCTTTCTTCTTTCTTCTTTCTTTTGTTTTTCTTCTTCTTCTTCTTCCTCTTCTTCTTTCTTCTTCTTTCTTCTTCTTCTTCTTCTTCTTCTTCTTCTTCTTCTTCTTCTTTCTTCTTCTTGCTTTCCTCACATTATTAATACATTTGTACGACAGGCACTGCTAACCGGTACGAAACTAACCCATTTCCATTGTACTTGGTACGTAGAGACTATTCGGTTCTTCTATTAATAAATGTTCTTTTATGTTGCGGTAGACTAACCTCCTTTAATTTAATATAGAAATAGCAAAGGAGTCTTTTTTGTTCGTTAGGATCGCTCGCGTCGCGCTCATCGCAAAAAAAAAAGTTAAACTTTAAGGAACATTAATATATCATTAAGGGATTTAGAGCAAACGTTGTTTTCCTTTCTTCCTTCCTTCCGACGCAACGACGCAACGACGCAGCCGTCGCCGAACTTTTTTGGTGGGTCGGTCGTCGGTGGGATGATTTTTTTCTTTCATTAATTACACGATTGATTGATTGATTTGTGATTTCTTATTTTCTTGTTGTGTGTGGTTTAATTTTTTAAAAATATATACATGGTTGTTAAAAGTTAATGAAGTATCCTTGACGATTGCTTTAGAGCTTCATTTTAGAAGAAGAATACATAGTTTCGGTTGTTTCGTGAGAGATGGACCACTGCTTTTATGATTTATGCGTCAAGGACAAAGCTTGTATAGACGCCTGTTGGGAGGCACAGTACGATGTCGTTGCGGAAGAAACGCAACGGAGCGTTAGCCAAGTCTTAAATTTGCCCGAACAGGTAGGACAAAATTGTATATCAGGAGAGGCAATCAGGGTGAGCCAAAGTGTGCGGGCGGAAAGCAGGGGGAAAATTCGTGCCGTTTTAAAACGGTTGACAGTTGAGTTGGACAGCCTGAAGAATTTGGATGCGCTGAAAGTTAAACTGACCAGGCTGCACCAGTATGATATTTTGGCAGTGATTCCCACTGACGAACACACATTTCAATATGCCTGCGAAAAATTGGACATTGACATAATTGCTATAGATGCATCAACAGTCCAGCACTTTCAGCTAAAAAACAATTCCGTTCAAGCTGCCATTGGAAGGGGCGTCGTCTTCGAATTGCAATACAACTGCTCACTGTTGAGTAGTAGCTCGAAAAAGATTTTTCTTGCAACTGCCATGAAGGTCGTTCGAGTTACCCGTGGGGGATCAAACGTCATGTTTAGTAGCGGCGGCAAGGATCCGTTTGACATTCGGCGACCGTTTGACGTAGAGAATTTAGGGCTGTTGTGCGGAATAAACAAGGAAGAGTTTAGACGCGCTCTGTTGACATCTAACCCGAACAAAGCGATTGCTCGAGGAATAAAGCGGAGAATCCAATTGTAAAAGCCTCTCCGAGAGAAAGGCGAGAAGAAGGACCGGAAGAATTGTTTCCCGGAAAAAGAGGAGGGAGTATGAGAGCGCGCGGGGATGTTAAAAATGTTTGAAAAGCCATATGATATTATTAAATTGCTAGTCTTAAAACATACTATATAATTCGTTTTTTAATTTGTTTTATTTATAGTATGCTTTAAGACTCTCACTATATATCGATCATCGATTCTTCGAAATCTAAAATTGTTTGTTTGTATAATATAAAATAATGTTTTTTTCCCCGTTGTTTGTCAAGTGTTATTTTTTCCAAAATGAACTTTTGTAGAGGTGATCTGTAGTGAACAAATCGATCCTTCAAAAGTTTGAAAATACAGTATAATTGTGTTTTACCCAGGATGATTGTCCCAGTCAATTCATTTAAAAAAAATAATATACGTTAACTCTCGGTCAATTTTTTGAGAGTTGTTGAACGTTTTCTCCATTTATGTTGTGTTGTTGTTGTGGTTTTCAATTCAATTAATTCTCCGAATCGGAGGACTGAGAACCAGCCCCTGAACTGGAAGAGGATTCAGAACCAGACCCGCTGGAAGATTCCATTTTCTGTGTTTTGGCATTGCTATCGTTCGCGGTGCCTTTGCTTTCCTTTGTGTCATTGTTTTCACCCGGCCAAGCAAAGTTCATCCCAGACGTTCCTCCCTGTGTTGCAAAATTAGGCACCACCGGCTTCGCTGCGGAAACTGCATTGACCTTCTTGCTACCGGCAGGTTGTGCCAAAGCAGACAAGAACGCCGTGTTGCCCGACGAGTGCATCCCCAAACCCAAACTAAACATCCTGTTCGACCGAACTGAACTGATTAATTTCTTTTTCGCTCGTTTAAACTTCGCCATGCGGGCTTTTAACTCTGCTTCACGACGATTTTGTTTCAGGTTTAGCATTCGTCGCTCATGAGAGAAGAATCTTTCGTATACAATGGAGCACATTGCATAAAATAAGCAGAAAGCATGGGATAGGACAACCGTCCATTGGCATATATCTTGTTCGTATTTCCTCAGGGTGACCGAAAAACCAAGAAAGGGGACTTTTCCTTTCAACAAGACACCGCAGAACATCGTTAAAAAGAGTTGCACGTGGCACATGTTCTGTAGTAAGTCGTCAGACGCGGCTTTGTACGGGCGCACGTGGTTCAGCACAAGCAAGAACACCAGGCACACCAGCAGTCCAACAGTTACCCTAGATACTACCCCTTGGGGCACCAACACCATAAAGCCATTCAGCAGCAGTTTGCGCATGAGCTCAGTAAGTTCATACCACCAAATGTCTTCTTTGTAGGCATAATAGATGAACCCAAGTCGATCGTAGGTTCGATAGAAGCGCATGTTTTTGCGACGCAAGAAGTGTTTCACAGCGACTTCCTCCTCTTTGATCGTGTGCTCACCATCCCCATCTTTGTCAAGCGTCCAGAATTCTTGATGCAGGTCAGCGTCTTCTTTCGCCTCTTTTAACAGCAGCTGCCGCTTTTTTGGAAAGCGCACCCCAATCGCCCAATTTTTTGCAACATCTAGTTCCCGGGCGCGTTTCAGCAAGATGAGAAACAAGGCGGGTATGCCTACCACAAAAATTAGGCCGGCCACAATTGCACCAGTCATGTACGACAGCCACTTTGTTGTGAAGCATTGTACAGAGTTGTCAAAAACAAGCACAGTTTTCGCACCAATTTGGGTACACGCAAACAGGCGAATAATTCGAGTAGACAAGGACGGGTAAACAAGCAGCAAAGACCAAAAGAAGATTTTCCACAGCTTGTTGACGAAGCGGAGATATTCCAATCGTTCCCTACAATTCTTTTTCCACACGGAAATGTTACCACGGCAAATTTTTTGAATCTCCGATTCAGGTAGACGCTCAGTGACATCTCGCGCAAACTCTTCCGTTTTGTGAATGGAACAGCCTATGGGTAGGCTGCTGTTGCTAGCCCCTACTTCTTTTTCCAGCGCTTTCGCCTTTCCATCTGCTGTCATTCCCAAGTAAGTGGGGTCCTTTTCAAGATTTGCCTTTGCTGCTCTCATTCTCATTTTCATGTACATTTTTCTAGGCATCCAGTGGTTTACTTTCTGCCCAGACCTAACACACCGTCTGGGACGACCTTTGAGGCGGGTTATGAACGATGCACGTCCTATTAGACCAACTATAAAAAGAAACCCTAAAAATGCTATGGGGAAACTGCAGACGATGGCCAAACCAAAGTAATAATCGGAGCGGTATATGCAGTCCATCGCAGCTACTTTGACAAGGTCGACGTTCACTACCCCGAACAGTCGCATGTACTCCGCCAAGAGCGGTGGCCACTGAACACCATAGTTGCTCTTCATTTGTGAAAAAATTTGTACAAAAGCGAGTAGTATTTTGAATTTTTCGGGGCGAAACCACATGGTAGCCTGCTGTTCGTGCATGTAGTCAGTTTGGTGCGATATGGTATCTTTGCCCGGCCTGATTTTCTTGTTTTTACCTCTGCAGCGCTTGCACGTAATACAGTCCAAATACAACTTACCGTCGTCTTTCCGCAAGTACAAGCCCAGTCCGAAGAGGCAGACTGCAAAAAGGCAGCTTCCCGCGAACAAATAGAGTAATTTGGAAGATTCTTTGTCCGCCGAGTAGTCGTTTCCATCAGATGACCCGTCTGATTCCAACGAAGCACACCTTTCGCACGTATTTGCAGCAGTTTTCCAGTACCCGGGCACACACTTCTTACACATTGGTCCCATGTAACCAGAGCTGCATACGTCATTGGACACGTCATGGTCGGGCAGTACGGTTGTATTTCCTACCACAACGGTCTTCTCTAACTTGACCGGGTCCTCCATGCACACGTACTGTTTCCCGCTAACGTCGTTCATGCACAAATGTTTTGATCCCGGGCATGCAGCCGAACCCAACGGACACACGTAAAATTTCTTTCCTTCAATGCACTGGTACAATCTGTCGGCATCTTTGTCGGTCAATATTCTGCAAGCACCTTGGACAGGGTCTAAAAATTCGCCTGGCATGCATTTGTCTTGGGACCAGTCGCAATATGGGGTTTGACCGGCCATAGTACGCCGTGATGTTTCTGTGACGAAGTCATCAGCGCCCTGTTGCTCTTGCAAACGACGTATTTGGCCCGTTCCAACGCCTTCCCCATCGGCATCAGTTTTTATAGTCCCGGATTGTATTCCTGGGTTCTCCCACCAATCACTATTCTCTGCCCGGCCGTCGATCATATCCTTGGATGCAAAGTTCTGCCAGTAGCCCGGGGCAGTGAATGGCTCTGTTACACCCACCAATTCTGATTCGCATCTCTCACCGTAAGGGCACGGCTGGGAGCAAACAGCTCCCGTGGGACAGGGCAGGCACGCTTGGCCGATGGTGCTGTATTCATCGGCTCTGCATCGCTGGCACTCTCTTTGTTTGTTCAACGCTTTCCCCGGGGAGCAAGGCGCGATTCCGATTCTTAATGGGATTGGCGGGTGGTTTACTGGCAGCCTATTTTGACATTGAATTTCAAGATCATAAAAGTAACCAATTTCACCGCGAAATTGAAGAGAATCGGCGGCTTCTACGATAGGGTAATCAGAGAAGTCCATTTTACCAAAATCGACAATCCCAGCAGCGGAAGGACGTCGCACATTCGTCATGCCTAAATCGGGCAAGCTTAGTTCTTCCTCCGTGGCCGTAGAATTGACATCGGTTTCTGCTTCAACAACCGTTTTTCGGACGACCAGACAAGATGTACTTTCGTCTAACGACGCCAAGTTTCCATAATAGTCGACAGCTTTTACAAACACAGCGGGAGGTAGTACTTCGGCATAGTCTGTTTTATTTAAAGACAAACTCATACCAGTAGCTGCATTCAAAACTTTAAGGGTCTCCGACAGTCTACTGCAATCCATGTACTCTGCTTTCTGGCACAAAATTGGGCACTTTTCCTGCTGCACTCCATCGCAAAGGGTAATGGAGCTGACCGGTGGTTCGATGGAGGTATCTGTTCTTCTTGTCGTGTGACAATAGCTATCCACGAGGTCCTCTGTATTCAGAATATCGTTTCGTACGTTTTCGCAAGCTTGATTGGCATTTTCTTCGTGCTCTTTCCCCATCAAGTGATCAACTGCTTCGTCTGCGTCCAATGTTACCCACCCAGCGTACTTACAAATAGATCTTTTCAAACCTGTAGCTTCTCCACCAACAGTTACACTAGTACATGTCATGATCCGTTGCAAACCATTAGGAAACTGCTCTACTGCATCCCCAAACACCCTAGCACCGCTTTCAATCGCTTTGCCATTCGGAAACCACCCTAATTTAACTGTGACAGCATCTGTTGCAATGTCATTCCTGCCGGTTCTGGAAGCTCCAGTTTTGCACTGTTCACACGAAAGCACATCACCCGCAGTGCCATTAAAGTTGTATTCCCAGAACAGGGCTCCACCCAACCTTGCCCTATTTTTGTAGAACTTTAAATTGTTCAGAAACATGCATTTGCTATATGTTTTTGAAAGCGCTGCTGCGTTACTTTTGCAGTTTGTAGAGTCGTATGAGCAGTGGGGCACCCAAAATTCATACTCTGCATCTTTGTTGTCCCCTAATTTATCCTCGCACTTTATGTGGGAAACGTACACGCCACCACCTGCAAATCCTGCAATATTTTTATCCATAACAGAGAAAGAAAGGGTTAGCCCACTGTCTTCCCCGGCAAATATTGCCCCACCATTAAACCCTCCGAGATTTGATGCGAGGGTGTTGTTGTACATGGAAACTTTGGATGACCCCCCCATAAACACAGCACCCCCCTCTCCGACTGCGTCCAGTAGATTGCCGGCTCTATTCTTGATGAACGTTATTTTCTGCAGATCCACAATAGAATCGTGAATAGCAAAAATTGCACCTCCATGCAACGCAGCTTTGTTACTTTCAAATATACTGTGGGCTACCTTCACATGAGCACTGTTTAACACAGCCATTGCTCCGCCTTCTGATCCTTGCTGGATGCCATTTTCCCTCAATATACACTTTCTTACGTCCACTGTCGATTTTCGTTCGGCCAAAATAGCCCCCCCACGGCCAGATTTAACTGAGTTAAACGTGAATTGGCACAGTTCAGAGTTCGCTAGAGAGTACGCTCGAAACGGTGCGTCTGAAACGAAAACTGCACCTCCATTATCAACAGCTTTATTTCCAACGAATGACGTGTCAACTGCTGTCCCGTCTGTTCCGAACCCAAGATAGAGGCCTCCTCCGTCCGCTGCGGCAGAATTGCGACTGATCACGCTTTTGTAAAAATGGATTTTTCCTAGCCTATCGATGAAAGTACAACCACCCCTGCCTTGAGCTGAGTTTTCTGTTGCAGCAGCATGCTGCACGACAACAGTCGCTTGGTCACGCGTGCAAATAGCACCGCCATCAAATAATGCTGTATTGCTGTGCAATTCTACACCCACTGCAAGTACCGACGACGACTGCGCCGCGAATATTGCTCCTCCAAAGTCTGCTTGATTATCGTGTAGTCGAGACTGCACTCTTGCGTTTTCGACAGAAGTAGCGGATTCGAAGTCATCCGCAACTATTTGAATGTCTGTTTGGATACCGTAGATTGCTCCACCGTGCGCGGCAATGTTTTTACCAAACACAACGGAGCTTATCGATATTTTCCCAGTGTCTTTGGCGTATACCATGCCTCCCGCGCCCGTTTTTGCTTGGTTGAACACCCCTGCTAAGTTGAGGATTTTAGCACTTGATCTGCTATGGGACAGCATAGCAATGGCACCACCATTCCCGTTCTCAGCTACGTTGTAGTTCATCTCGCTGTTCAAGACTTCTAGTACAAGCATATTGTCTAGTCCATTTCCTACCGGATTGCCGTTCACCAGCAATGCACCACCGTCCCCCTTGAGGGCAAAATTGTTTTCCATAATAGAAGTATTCAAGTTCAAAATACCGCCCTCGATCATAATTCCCCCACCGCCACCAGCTGCTGTGTTATCACTTACTTCCAACCCACTACCAATCATTTTGCTGTGATATAAAAGGACCCCGCCACCTGTCGCGCTGGCTTTATTGTTTTTTACTACTGTATTTTTTATGACCATTGGGGCTTTGTGTGCGCCAACACCATGGACATAAATTCCAGCGCCGCCCTCAAAAGGGTCGAGCTTTTTGCCCGTATTAGTACAATTGATAATGTGGGCGCCGTCAATTTCCGACTGACCCTCTGTGTATATACCACCACCACGCGATGTTGCACTGTTATTGGCAACGACAATGGCCCCAAGTACTGTATGAAATTCATAATCGATCAACATTTCTATTTTCCCACGGATCAAAGTGCTGCTCTTCAATGCAATACCTCCACCATTTGCCCCTCTATTGTTCCATATTTTATTGTCTTCAACTGTTGTTAAGTTTAACGGGCGGCTCGATTGAACAATGCCCACTTTTTGCGCAAACCTGTTCGACCCATCACTGAGAGGAGGAGCGAACGTCATGGAAGACATGTCCAAACTTATACCAGCCCCCGTTGCGCCAATGTTCTCGTAAATACCAGTGGAGCGGACTGCCAGATCTGTCAAAACTGCAGATATGCCACCTCCGTTGTTCGCAGCTTGGTTACCAGCCACCAAACTTTCTTGCAATTTTACATTTGACGACTCTTTCAAAAAAATAGACCCCCCATCGTTTTGTGCAACGTTCGAAGAAAATTGTGACGCAACAATGCTCACTGCATTGCACGAAGTAATGGATAGGGCTGCACCATTGCGTTCAGCAGTGTTTTTTTCAAATAGTGCCTTTTCCATGGCTATTGATGTGCTCGTATGGGACGAAATCCCGCCCCCACTTCCCGAGTTTTCTGTGACAACGCTGCTCTTGGCATAATTTTGAACAACCGAGACGCTCATCAACGTTAGTGACGAGTCCTTACTCAACTCAACAGCCCCCCCCCGATCCGCTACATTGTTGGCCAAAAGAGTCCTTGCAATAAGACCATCGCCTACGGTATCTAGCCTTTTCCCGCCAATACTTATGCCCCCACCGACGCTTGCCTTTCCCCCAGTAACAAGGGCATCGTAGAGCTCACTTGCACCTTCCAGATACACATTTCCACCGGAGCCACGTTGTGTATCGAGAACTACAATGGGAAGTTTTGCGAGGTACATCTCCATGACACTTTTATCGGCATCGACTTCTTTCAAATTATATGCTACATTCGTGACAATGGCGGCAAGATTATTTGACGACTCCACATTTTGCCCAGTGTACCTAAAAATGCCTTCTTTCATGTATACACCACCACCGAACTTCCCAAAATTGCGAAGAATAACGGCGGAGGGAAGATACGAAGCGGTCGAGTTCGGCGCCGCCGGTACTTCAGAGTAGTCACTCTCATCAAATTGAATGGACATTTTCGCGTAATTGGACTGAAGAGTCCCATAAGAGACTGAACCTTCATGCTTAACAGTTACGCCATGAATAAAGACACCGCCACCTTTTCCCATCTCACCGATGACAGCGTTTTCAATAATTTTTATATTTTCTAAGAACACTTGGCATAGCGATGACCCAGCTGCGTTCTTCTCAACGCGCAAACCGCCGCCTTCTGCCATGTCCCCTTCTGCAATGTTATTATTTACTTGGATATGCTTCAGTCGAAAATTTCCCCCTTCAATATTGATTCCTCCTCCATACAGGGCGAAATTGTGTGTAATGGTGAGGCCAATAATGGAGGCCATGGAATCTTTCACGGCAACGCCTCCCCCTTTATTGGTAGCCCGGTTGCCTTTGATGCGTGAATCCACACCACTTAAAGAAGACGATGCGCCAGTCATGAACACACCCGCCCCGCTTCCTTCCGCATGATTGTCTTCAACAATTACACTTTTGAACGCCAGACTGGTTTGATCGTTGAATATACCGCCCCCTAAACCTTCGTTGAACACCGAGGTCGCTTTATTTCCCTTGACAACAGTTGCCTCTACTTTTGCTGCGCAGGATTGTAAATACATTCCTCCGCCGTTCGGGGCCTCCCCCGACACCAGTTGCAGATTCTTGACTTGGACACTTGATGCTGCCGCAAGGCCACAGTTCTGTTGAGCCGAAGAACCTCCATAAAAGTTCCCGCCTTTGTTTGTTGCCGTATTCTGCTGCAATTGTGCGCTTCCATCGCTCACTATTGCGCACGTCCCCTCTTCACAATTTACAGCAATTCCCCCGCCGAACTGCCCGGAGTTTTCCTGTATGTCAACGGTACGCAATGAGGATGAAATCGGACCCATGAAATACATTCCACCGCCACCATTTGTTGCTGTGTTCTTTTTGACAGCAACGTTTGATAGATCAACTTCCCCACTTTCGACCTTAAGACCACCACCATTTTCAGAGGCAGAATTTGAGAGAAGAGTCAGTTTTCCAGCGACCGTACCGGACAGCACATTTTTTTGTCCAAACAGATTTACCCCCCCCCCGTTTTTGGCAACACATTTCGTTATCATCGTGTCTTCAAACGAAAGCTCACCATTTTTAGAGGAAATTCCACCGCCATCATTGGCGGCCTCGTTTTCTTCGAAATGGCACTTTATTATGCTAACAACACCACCATCGACTACACTAAGGCCACCGCCGAACTTCGCCGTTCCACCCAGGATCTTTACATTTTCAAGCCTTGCATTGTTTTCTACGATGATATTCCCCCCAGTATTTTGCGCGACGTTGTTTCTTACTTCGCCACCATTCAAGAATGCAGCGTTGTCCAAGAACACCCCGCCGCCATCACCATTAGCATGGTTTGCGGAAATTGACGAGACAGAATCCATGTCAATGCGACCACCGTTCATATAAACCCCACCACCGCGGCTGGAGGCCTTGTTATTTTTAACATTGCAGGAAGTGAATGAAACATATGCATCATTTCCCTCAACATAAAGGCCACCCCCAGAGGCAGTTGATTCACAACCTGAAATCTGAGACTCTAACATGTGAAGGTTTGGAAGATTGTAGCCTCGAACTTTTGTCGTCGCGACAGAAATACCGCCGCCGCCGCCTACCGTTTTGCCTTGGCTGACAGTTATACCACGTATTTGCACAAATGAGTCCGTTAGATTGAATAGCCTATTCTCATCTCCACATGAAAATGTTGCATGCTCGTGACCGTACATTGAAGTCATTTTGAAGCTCAAATCACTCAACTCCAAGCCACAATTGAACTTTTCATACACAAAAGGTGGATCTGTTGTTTTCCATAATTTTGGCGGCATCATTAAAATAGAACACGCAAGAGGGCTCCCGCATGCTGGGTTGGCGTTAATGATTTGAATAGCTCGCTGAAGACTACGGACAGATTTAGCACTTTTTTCCAAGTACAGTTCACCAGTACCGGCCAGGTCGTTCCCATCTGGAGCAACGGCAACGATAGTATTTCGCACAGCTGCGGCACTTACTCCACCACAGTCTATACCGCCTTCCTGACAGGCGTACAACGACGTGCCAACCAAAGACACAGCAGAACAGTCTTCCCCAGCAAAACCAGGACTGCACAAGCACGCCCGACGCGAGCTATCATAACTCCCCCCGCTGCAAACTTTTCCATTTGGACCCACGGGTTTCCCGATGGTGTTTCCTTTCAGGAGATCGACCGTTTCGTAAGTGACTCTGAATCCTGTCCCAAAAATTGATGTATCGGCAAAATAATTTATCTCTACATTTGAGTCTAGGTACAATATGCTCTCGTCGGGACGGTTGCAACCGCCTTCAAACACAGTCTCTCTCTCACCGCTGTATTTTTTAATTTTTACGATTTGTAAATAATCGTGATCGCACTCAATATTTAAATTAGTTATGCTCACTTTCAGCCCAGTAAAAGCGTCTTGGGGAGACACAATCCACCTGCGAAAGTCGGCGGACTCGGCTTCAGCCCTGTTGGGATCTTGTACTATCTCAGCGAGTCCACTGCTGCCAAAACATTGTATTGTCTTGTCATTATCGGTTGTCTTTACAACTGTAAAGTTGCTGGCAGGTCCTCGGCCAGACGTGAACGCAGCTGAACACACCGCCCCCACTCCAGCTGTCGCCCATGTGATATCACCTTCGCAGGTAGAGTTGATGGCTACTAACCGAAGGTGATACGCCGTTTCAATATCTAAACCTTCGATTCGAAGGTTGTAAGCATCGCCTTGATCAAAAATGTACGTTTGGCCCAATGCACTGTACGTCGTCTCTCCTGCGTCTACATTTATTCCTTCGACAATGTAGCGTTCATAACGAACACCCAGGACAGGATCAGGAATCGTCCAATACACATTAACGCTAGTGCCAGCGAGACAGCCTACCTTTGGCGCAGGAGGCTTGACGCTCACGTCTGTCGTCGACAAGGTCCCATAATCGCTCCATTCGCCGTACTCATCGGTTTCCATTTCTGTGTATCCATCCAGCTCAAACATATAGGTCAACTTCGTCCTCAGCTCTTCACTCAGAAGAATAACATTCTCTGCGGGATTTTGTGGATTGGGTGTGCTGAGACTTTTCAAAACATGTCTGTCTATTACATCCCAGTCGCATTCTGGGCAACTCCGGCAGCATGAGCTTTCACCATCTTCTATTGGGCAATCTGAACAATTGAACGGAATTGGAATATGTTTGTAGACTTTTGGAATCTTTGTAGAAAACAACGATTCTTTTCTCTCTGTTTGTAGCATATCGACAACTTCTGCCCACTGCACGATGGGAATATTTGTTGCCCTAATTCTGAATTTATAATCTGTTAGTGGCCGCAACCCTGTCTGGTGATGCGTCATACTATGAAGAATACTAGAATACATGCCAGGGACTGCGGTTTCTTTTACTAGAGTTGGTCGATGCAGTTTTCCCTGCGGATCAACAATAAAAAAGTTAAGGCGATCTGCTTCCTCGTCATTTGTAATTTCCATCTGAAACCCAGTCACCGCTTGACCGCCAGCATCCGTTCGCCTACCGTCCTTCGAAACAAACGTCCATTTCAAAGCAATCGATCCAGCAGACGCGAACAGTATTGTCGGGGGTTCTATTTTCCCTGGAGTTGTCCTTCTGGAGGTTGAAGCTGCAATGACTACGGTTGGGTCACTTTCGCCCAATTCTTTCCTTACTTTTAGAGTAGTAGTTACAACTTTGCAAGAAACCTCACATGCCTTTAAATTACACTGTGGATCGCTGCAAGTATCGTATAGTGGCACACACGACTTATTGGGGCCACCGTACAGTTCCACTGTCTCTATTTGTTTTTTCCATAACATGAAATAATCGCCAGCCGACAAATCTGCCGCGATTGTTTGCCAGTCAAAATTGAGTTTTCCGTAGGAATCAATACCTTCTTGCGTTACAAAACGGGTTGCATTAACCAGTGGGCAATCCTCTTCGTTTTCAAATGCGCCAGTTGGACCCAATGTAACAGCCTGAATCTCGGTTCTATCATATTCATACAAATTGAGAAACACAGAGTTTGACGCAGTCACTCTGCAGGTGTAATCTCGCAATGGCGCCAACCCAGGGTACTCTACCCCGCGGAATTCAAATTCAAGTTGTTTTGGTCTGTTCTGTGAGTCCTTGTTATCATCGTCTGTAGACTCGTAATACTCTTCTTCATTACCTGTGGAAACCAATTGCATCCCGCTACCATCGTCACAATATACATTGTATGACACACTAGCCTGTGGACCATCATCAACCCCTGTAGTATCACTCCCATTGACCACATAGCCCCCATAACGATCAAGAGGTTCCCACCACTGTAATTTGATGGCACCACCCGAAGATGCTGGCAATATAGAAAAGTCCTGGGGCGGGGTTGGTGGCGTGGCCCTGCCAGTCACCACAGTGGCAACAGCGGGTAAACACAAGGATGTACTACTGCTTGAAACACTTTCAGGTAGTTTGGGGTTAAATGATAACCATGCGGACGCAGCGTTGTCCCCATAGCCGAAAGTGGAAGCGGGACAGTGATAAGTGTCTGGACAAGGGTTGGTTTCCCAACAGTACGCTCCATTCTCTGGCTGAAAACTACTCGCGTTGTACCCGCCATCCTGTTTAACTACCGGGCGAACAAAGTAAAAGTATTTCGTTGAAGCGATAACACTATCAGGGGGGTCAAGACCTCCTACGTGCGTAAATGACGCTGTTCGAGAGCTGGCTAGTTCAGGGGTCATGGTTATTGTTGGTGCAGTAGTGGTGCCCCCCCACGTCAGAAATGAGTCGTGGCTGTCTCCCACTTCGAAAGATACCGACCGTGCGTCTGTACCATAAAATGAGCCAGTTGATGATGCGGCCGCCTGTTGACATGCAGTCTTAATTTCTACCCCATTAGAATGTTTTCTTTTCTCTATAGGGCATAAAAATGGCGTATTCTCAGGGTCATTCGCTATGTCAACAAAATCATCTTTATTTGGATTGGCAGGATACAATTCCTCACCCACTACCCTTTTCTCGTTTTGCGCTAGCCATCGATACACACGGTATCCAACAATTTCACTGCCACCAGTATCTTTAGGTACATTCCACTCTAGCGTTACGATTGAACCACGCTGATAGATGACACGCGGCGCCAGAACTTCTTTGGCTACAGATTTTTTAATGGTGGTAAAAGTCGTCACTTTCGTGTAATGAGCCGACCACCCAACCTTATTTCGCATACGAACTCTAACGGTGTAATTCGTGGAAGGCTTTAGGGATCCTACCTGAAATGATTTGCGATTTCCACGATAGACTTCAACAAACTTTGACGCGTTAGCGTTACCAATCTCCAGAGAATACTCTTCAATATCGACCCCGCCCGCATCGTAAGGGTCTTCCCACTCAATTTTTGCAGAACCCCCTGTCTCATCGGTAGCTGCAGGATCGCATCTTGGTGTCTCTTCCGCACGAGGACGCGTTGCAGCACTTGTCTTATAGACAGCACTTTGACCGAATAAATCATCGTTAACTTTCCAGTTTCCTACCGCGTCAGATTGTGCCCCATAATGCCCACCAGAAGTCAGACCCCAGCACTTCCCATTGCATGGTGGGTATTCGCTTTTCGGTTTCATCTTGTGTGTTTTTTCGTTGCAAATGGGACTGTCATCACTGTTTTTACACCCCGCAACCTTTTTGGTGATAGCATTGATGTAAACCATATAGGAATAGCGTTCACGAAGTTTAGCCCCCTCAACTTTTGCGTCGGAATCCTGCGTCGTAAAACGCTTGCATTTCGCTTCAGGACAAAAAGCAGTGTGGAAAACATTGCTAGCCGTATGACGAACTAAGGTGAAAAGGTACGGTCTTGTACCATCTGTAAGTGGTTTGTTACAAACACCTTGCTTCTTATTAAAGTCATACTCTGACGACTCCTTCTTCTTGCAATAAATCCTTTTGAATTCATCAGAGTGATAAACATCAGGCTCAGTCGCAAACGGTATATCCGTGAAATCATGAATACCACCCCGTATCTCTTCTACCCATTCTTTCCGTTCATCCATGTTCAAATCAATGTAGTCTTCATCGGGATCCAAAAGAGTTTCGAAGTCCATTGCGTTTGGGTCTGTAATTCCTCTCTCAAGTTTTAATCGGTTAATAATTTCCAATCGAACAGCATCTTGCTGAGTCAGATTAAAAAGTGCATATATGGTAATTGCATAATAGTCGATAGCTTGACCACCCGTGTCTATCGGTTTTTCCCATTGAATCTTGAGCGAGCCACCAGTGGATTCCACCAGGGTTAATTTGGTCGGGACACTTGGCCTCGTTGCATGGGAAGTTTTAATTTTATATGGAAGGCTTTCTCGATCGTAACTGTCAACCACACAGTTCGACATGGGGTTTAAGGCTTGAATTTTGAAGAAATAAACGGTAGATTTCTTCAACGAGTGGAAATTGAGCTGGCATGCTTCGGTTTGTGGACATGTTTTTGTCACGTAATACCCTATTCTGATTGCGCAGTCTTTCGACTCGTCGCACTCTTCCCGGTACGGTGGTATTGCTGAACTTCCCTTGTCTAAAGCATCATAAACAATGAAGTACTCTCCTGCTTGTTGGGTAGCAATTTTGACCCGGTAACCTTGAATAGGACCGCCCCCTAAATCTGCAGGAGGACGTAAACGTAGAAGAAAACTTCCCCCAGTAACTTCTTGAACAACGTTTTTCACAGCAAGTGGAAGGCGGGGAAGCAAAGTTTGGTCATTGCCATGGTCTGCACCAGGCCATGACGAAACTTCTGGTGTTGTTTGTGCCCTGGTAGAAACGGTCGCGATGGCACTAAAATATTGTTCAACTTTTGGTTGACCATGGGATGAAAACGCATGGGTGTAACCTGAGGGGGGATTTGGTTCTGGATAAGCATCCGGTTCCCTCCACATACCTTTCTTTTCTAAGCACAAGTTTTTGTCATCTGTATCAAACCAAGTTCCCTCGTTTTTTTCACAGGATGCTTTATTATCGTAACTCTGGGTTTTTGTGTTTCCGTTACTATCTAGGCAGTAACCGCCACACTGCATGCCATTAAATGCTGCAACTTTAAAGTCGTATTCTGCCAATTGTTTTAAGGGAGTTACATCATGAACTGTAGTATATTTATGATATTTGCGGCCACAAATACAGCTGGAATACGATGAGTGCGTTTCACTCATGTGCTGACATTCTTCAAAACTGGGGTCTGTCATTGCCAAACAATCGTCAGGTATCCAAGTCCCACTGTTGCCCCCGCTACTGTCTTTCTTCCAGGGTACATCGAACCAGCTTATCGGCTTCATAAACTTAAACTGGGATTCAGAACCTTCGTCAGAGTTTGGATCCCTCATATTAACGACATACTGCGTTACAGGAGCCCCACCGGTATCATCGGGTTCAAACATTTCCAAAATAATTGCCCCGCCCGTAGTGGCATAGGGGTACTCCTCCAATTGAAACATGGCCGGTGGAAGAGGCTTACCAGGGAACGTTTTTGTACTCGTTCGAAATATAATGCCTTCATCAGGCCCAATAATACCATTGTTTCGTTCTATAGAAGCGGCGTTGATTGCTTGCAATTGGAACCTATATTTTCCAGTGTGATCATTTCCTGGGGTGGCTGCCATGAACCTTTCAATGCACGCACCGGCTGAATTTCGTTCTTTACATGCAAGTTTCACACGTTGAAGACTTCCTGCTCCAAAAAATTCAGGGCACTGATGGCAAATAAATATGGGTCGGCGGTCACACAAATACGAGTCGCAAGGCTTCGAAAACGGTGGGTTATCGGTTGGTTCATCGTTTACAATATACAAGATATACCCAGAAATGGGAATTCCGCCAGTGTCAAGGGGTTCATCCCATTCTAGAGTTAGGGACCCTCCAGTGCTTAGGCGTCCTATGGAGCGAATCTGCTCTCTTGGTTTGCGAAGAGTTTCGCCTTCCGGTATACCCGCAAACCATTTCGTGATAGGAGTGAAAGAAGTCACGCTCTTTATAACTGCATTCGGTGGAGTAGCTTCTGACGTATGCGCCACCAATTCATCACTCCAAAAAACGCACGCTTCTGTCAAAGACCTGGATGATTGGTCTCCCGAACTTAGCCACGTTTCCTTTGCAACACTGTTCAACGCCCTAACTCTGAACTTCACTTCATACTGAGTATCAGCATTAGACGCTTCTAGGGATACGTATCCTTTCCATGTGAATATTTTCGTCGGTACGAACGCCCATCTCCGCAATGCTGGTGTGCCATATGAAGTGACCGAGCTTTCGACGGTTGGGTAAGGCGAACCATCATATACTTCCGTCCAGCACGAACCTCCCGGACAGTCCACCTTGCATTGCAGCACACCATTACTATCTTTTTCGACAAACATGCATATGTCTAGTTTATAACCTGTCAGCACATCGTTTCCAGTGTTTTCGGGGCTTTCCCACGAGACATTGAACGACCCGCCAGTTTTGTGTGCTACGTACGGTATAGGGGGTTTCCCAGGCTTCATTTTGTCCCCATCATCTATAATTGATATTGCAGCATCAACTTGCGAACCGAATTTAGCCCCATTTAATTTACCTACGTCTTTCATGTAAATCCCGAACTTTTCGTCTGGGAATTCAAAACGGGTGTCTGGAACGATGCTTATCCTAATTTTTGCCTTTTCTTGCTGGTCTTGAAACACTACCCGTTTATCGGTAACGTAAAAGTCACCCCCAGGTTCATCCCCGCAATCATAACGATAATCGGGGGGTTCCAAATTTACCCGGCGATAGCATACCCGGTCAGTACCATCCCCACACGAGTTTTCAAATCCTTGGACGGCGTCATATTCGTCTCTCCAGTAATGCCCTTCGGAGGCAACTTCTATTTCGGCCTCAACTTGCCCACTAACTCCCCCGGTGCGCGTCAACGTGATGGTAAGAAAACTGTAACGTTCGCTGACATACAATTCCCCGTCCATAAACGAGATGACACCCGCATCACCGTCATCTTCAATCGTAATGTTTACTTCGTCGTTTTGAACGAAACAGCCCTCTGGCTCGAGAAGGCGAAACGTGGCAAATTCATCTGGGAATTCATAAGAGTTATCCTCTTTTATTTGAACATCTACAACTTTGACATCTTCATCGTTGGCAAAAATAATGGTTTGAGGATCAGGCATAGGGGTAAAATCCGTCCCAGTTGCCGTCGACGAAACGCTTTGAATCTTTATGCTTACTTCTCCAGCAGCCCCTTCCAATCGAGTTAGGGTGAGTGAAACAATCGTGTCATCTTCCAGAACTGTTATGCTGGTTTCAGCGAAAGATATAGTGCCCGGAATCCCGGCTTTGGTCCAAAAGACTGCCTCTTCACCCCATTCTCCTATTATTCTATCAAGTGATTCCCGCTTTGTATCTACACGCACTTTTGCAGCGTATGCTTGCAATACCACCAGTCCTTCGATTTTGTAAAACGTATCCACTTCCTTATAAACCTCGAAGATAACCGGAGGTGCAGTGTCATTTATCCTACGAAACGACAGTACGTACGATCGAAAGTCAGAACCGCCCAGGGCTGTCGGGGAACTCCATTTTAATGTCAACGAAGCTGCAGTTCTTTTCAAGGGTTCTTCCCATGCTATTGGTGGAGCAGATACAATTTGGGAAGAAGTTGAAAACGCGGACGGGTAACCAACGGTGCTCTCCCCAATAACATTGTGAAGGGATGTTTGGGCGCTATACGATGTACCCGTTTTGAGAAATCCAGATTGCGTTTTTGAGACACGAATTACTGGTTGTCCACGCCGCAGCCCAATTTCGCTTATTTTGAGAACTTCTTGGTTCGGCGGAAAATAAAACCGATAGAATCGAAGAGTCGATGGTTTCTCAATAGAGAAACGTTTTTGCTCTCTATTTTGCCAACTTGTTACATTCGCATCATCTAACTGTAACCAACTTGTTGGGAATGAAGAGGTCTGGCTGGTCTGGCCATATAGTGTCCAGGTTAGCGGGGCAGAGGTAGCCACAGAACCATCGTCCGCAGCTCTCAAATAATATTCGCATACAGAAATGTAAGAATACACGTCAATTTCATACCACGTATGGCTTTGCGAAGGTGGTATTTTCCAGAACGTACTGTACTGACCGTCTACAGCACACCCAGAGTTCCCGCCACACTGATGGTTCAATCTTCGACGGCAAAATAAGTCTTCGCTTGATCCCTCACTCCATATCCACTTTGCTGTATTCGGAAACGAGTTTGGCACAGCCGCAGTTTGCAATACTGCCGGGCTTGTCCAACCAGAGTCGTCGAAGGTCAGTTGCTCCCACCCCGATTGAAAAGTTGTTGAACACTTCCATTGCTCATCGGTGCCCAAACCCAGTTCAGGGAAAGCAAGGAGCAGGCCCGGCATACTGTACCCAGTTTTCTTTTCTGCTAAGACAGCCACCAGCGAGACCGACGGTAGGTTGATGTCTATGTCGGCAGCCTCGGTCCCTGTTGCATTGCTCAATGCCACCAAGTTTCCATCGCAGTATATCTTGTACGAAGACGGATACAACAGCCTAAGCATTTGTGGAGGATAAATAACGTTGGGGACAAATACCCCCCCAGTCAGACTCCTGGTCGTCACTCGTCTTTCACCCCATGGCCCTTGCGTATGTGCATCTTTGGTGTCGCATTTCATGCGTGTGATGACGTTCCCTTCAGATGGCGTAGATCCGTGGCTTGTGTAGATGTAGTCATCCGTTTTTAAACCATCCATGTACACCGAGTATTTGCTAATCGGAGCCCCGGTATCAAGTTCACTGTTCTCGTTTAGCACCAACGTGATCGCCCCCGGTTCTTTTTCGGTAACTATTTCTTCTGGTGCGACATTTCTTTGAGGGAGTGTAACAGTGCTGGTCGACAGCGTAAACTCCTCAGACCAATCACTCCATCCTGCAAATGTTTCTACCCGCACTTGGAACATATAATCCGTGCTTTGAGACAGATCTGTTAGCCAGATTGGAGACGATATGTCACTGGAAGCTACGTATCGCTTTTCTACTGATATGGGCACACCAAACGGTGGGTTTGCCTTTGAACAGCAGTGAACAGCAAACTTTTGGTTCGCTGACACTTTGTAAGTGCACTCTTGGCCACTTCCACTCCCTAAAAAGGACAAGATGCATTCTTGGTCCCTACACCCAGAAGAAGAACAAGGAGTCCTGGACCATACTCGCTTCTGATTGTGTCCACAGCCGGCATTTTTTGCCACCTCGGTAGTGATTTCTTCGGCGTCACATAACCTTGCACCAACACTTTGGCACATAGCAGAAGCTTCATCGAAAGATTTCTCTTCCGTTTGACCACACATTCCGTCATTATCTGTGCATTGGCCGACTTGAGCACAGCCAGAGCTGCAACCATTATTGACACTAACAGTCCATCCCAGCTCTTCGCAAGATTTTTCAAAGGAAATGACGCGTTGCAACTCAAATCTGCTGACAGGACTCCCTCCTGTATTTGTTGGTTCCTCCAGCAATATGGACAATGCTCCCCCACGAACGTCTAGTGCGTTCACATTTATGGGCGAATCAGGCTTTGTCGGCATGGTGGTACCCGCAATGATGGAAACACTGCGCATACCGTCTCCTTCTAGAGCACCGTTGACAGCCGCAACAACAAATCGGTAGTCTGTTAGGGCAAGCATATTTTCCTTGTTTGCACACGGAAGAGTCGAGCAACCCCTAGAATAGGACCGAACAATCGTGCTGAAATACGACTTATCAGTCGCAAAGGATGCGCTCACAGGGACAGACTGTACCAGGGAGAGCGAACTTTGCGTACTTCTACCATCGCCAATAAATATTTTATACGCGACAATCGGCAATCCACCGGGATCTTTTGGGGACGCCCAGCGTACCGTTATAGCGCCCCCACTTCGGTACCCTTTGCCCAGCGTTTTGTCAGCGCAGCAGCGGGCACCTATAGACTGAGTCGTGGAGCTGAGACACGATTTTGGAGTCGCTGATGCTGCCCCTGTCAGTGAAAAATAGCAGTACTTTCCATTATTGCAGGTGCAGGGTGTCGATGACCACACACTCTCACTGTCCAGATCACAACCATTTTGCGACGCATCTGCAGCTTCATTTGATTCCAATTCCACAACAGAGCACAATCGAGCACCCATGCCTTCACAGCGGGACCTCGCGTGTTCATAATCACCCAGTTTATCATTGCAACCATTTTCAATCGTGGCCGATCTTGTACATACACTGCTCGTTCCCACCGCTGTCCAATCCAGTTCATAGCAGTTCCGACTGTTTGGAATAGAAAAGTCCCTTGGCTGCGTTGGCGGGGTACCGATAGCGGTGGAGGCCTCTATAAGATCGCTTTCGGGCCCCGTCCCTTTCTGGTTTTTGGCCTGAACTACAAACTTATAAACCGTGTTTGCGGCAAGCCCGTAATACCCGTACTGATATCCGCCAGCAAGAATCATGGGTTTCGACAGCGTCCCGAGTTCGGTCCGTTCCTCTTCTTGCACCCATCCCATCGGGCAGGTTGTGCCCCCTGAGTCCTGGGCACTACACGATTTGATTTGTGTAACATATGTAAGCTCTGACTTATCCACCCCGCCGGTGTCCGATGGTGCCCTCCATTCCAACACTATTTTCCCCCCAGTGCCCAGAGCCGAAACTTCCTTTACCACTTCTACTTTACCAGGAGGACTCGGCGGACTCGTGCTTTGGCGACACAACGGACTAGCGTAAAAAATTGGATCAAATAGACCTTTGAGATATACTCGACCCTGTTCAAAGCACAATGCCTGTGGATTCAAGGCACGAACAAGAAATTCGTACTCCGTTGATGCCGATAAACCTGTAATGGTTGCTTGCTTAACGGTTGGGTCTTCGTTCTCATATACAACCTCAAAATTATTTCCACATTGACTTAGTCCAGTTGTGTCCCCGCTGCACCCTTCACTTTTGCGTCTTGCAAACACACGGTAACCTGTCAATTCTGGTTCACCGTTTCCATCACTGTCGTATCCTCCAAAATCCAGCGGGTCCTCCCAAATAATTTTCACCATTCCCCCCGAAACATCACATATCTGACCACTAGGGGCTCCTTCACAATAATCAACAGTTTCAGGGTCCTCGCTGGTCCGTGACCTGTACGATACTGTCAGAGAGTTTGGGGGCGAGGGTGGTGTCATAACGTCCGTTTTGAGAGCAAAAGTGGACCTCCACTTCGCACTCAAGTCGATCATGGTGTTCATATTTGCCCCACGGGCCCGAAAGTAGTAGTTGGAATCTTCTACTAACTCACTAATTACGATAGTTGTGGGTATTGCACTCGTGTGTACTTGACCATCTCCCATTTGTAGTTTCATAGTTTCACCGGATGGTGTTGGCATATTTTCCAAGATGTAGTGACTGAGAGGAAACCCACCATTATCATACGGTGGAGAAAACCCTACTTCAAGCCTACCCCCAGTTTTACTGACGACATGGGGGACTGGAATTATTCCAGGCATCGTGGTTGCCATTTGTGTCTCCGCTCGTATTAATTCTTTAACCATGCTTTCACCTTCATCATTTATAGCCACTACGGCAAAATCATACGGTGTGCCGACTCTAAGACCACCTCTGGAGTATATGAGCGCAGTGCTGTACATTTCTTTTTCAATAGTCTCAGATTCAAACGTAACGGGATTGTCGAAAGTGCATTTCAACTTTGCACCGTCTTGGACGCATTGAATTTCTTTAGGGGTGGCTTGGAGTCTTTCCTCATTGCTTGATGGGTCCCAATACAAATCTTCACACGGTTTCAATATAGATTTGGTCATCCAGTATGCTTTATCTAAAAATGTGTTGTCAATTTCAAACCGAAAGCATTCATAAGATGGGTCCACCGCTTCCCAAGAACCATCCTCTAAAATAGTGTTCTTATCGCTCTCGATCGACATTATTTTATACCCACGCAGTGGCAGGCCACCCCGATCGCTGGGGTGTTGCCACCGTATATCTAGCCTGCCCCCTGTACGTCGATCTATACCCTCTATGCCCCCGCCCGAGGGACCCATGTGCCAAACAGGCGGTTTTGGAACACCGGGACTTCCAGTGTACGTTTTCAAAACAAGCCCGGGAATGCTTGTACCTTCGGTATTTTTCCCCGGGCCCCGTTGCATAAAGTTATAAGCTTTTGCATAAAAATAGTAATGAGAGAATTCCCATTCGTCACCGTCAATTTTACTTGCTTCCAAAGACTTTGGGGGAACATTGCCAGACAACGGGAGCTCTAATAAGTACACTTCAAACGGTTTGTTTATTTCATAATTCACAAATTTTACAAAACGCCACCGCGTTGGATCATCTGGCAAAATGGCATGGCAGGTTTCTTCTCCCTCGCTATTTGTTGCACAATTTATGCTATCTTCTCTATCTGTGACGTATACTCCAAATTTTGTGATGTACAACTCGGATCCGCCGACGTCACCGGGACTCATAAGATGAACGGTTATACTCCCCCCAGTTCTTCCATACGTTACGGGGGCAGGTGGTTGTGCTGGTGGCGACTGATCAAGATCATCAAGTATCGTAATGCTTGCCATAGTTTTGTTCCCCAAAGAAACACTAATGACAGAATCGTCGTACTGACCACTTGCTATGTAATCAACTCGTGCATTAACTAGTTGGACCGAGAACCTTTCATCAATGTGCTCGTAAACTGTATCGTTCAAAATCTTGACACAGAATGATTTCTTTGTTTCTCCATCTAAAAATACCAACGACGAAGCCTCCCCCCCCGGCTCTACGTGAACATAATCGACGCCCGGAGTCGCAGTTCCTTCGATGGTCAAAAAATCAAGAACAACATTACCCCCGTGTCCTTTAGTACGCGTCACACTTAAGCACAATGTCGATGATTCAGAAATTTCTATTGATGTGTCAACAAAAGAAAACTCTCCAGCATCGCCATCGTCTACGATGGTCAGCAGCAGTTCTGCTCTCGATTCAGCAATAACGGGACGTTCATCATTACTGGAAATAGAAATTTTAATCTGTTCATTGGGGCTCTCGTACTTTTTATCGTCATAGATACTGACTGTGCAGTCTTTGTGAACTTCTGATTCATTGAAAAACAGAAGTTGTCGGCTGCGGGCAAAGTCCTTTTCTTCTTCAGCAATGCCTCTGCCACTTTGAGATGATATTGCCCCCACGGAACAGTTGATATAAAAAAACCCAACACTTCCATTAATTCGCGTGATTGGAATTTTGATTTCAGTATGCCCTTCGACCACTTCAATTTTCGTCGTCAAAACGGCAGCCTTTCCAAGCACACCTGGCATCGTTGGTAATAAGGAAGCCTCGCTCCAGTCACCATTCAGCTCGGTCGTAGTACCGGGGCAGACGGTGATCGGCCTGACGCGAGTCATGTAAATCATTGATGGGCTCAATTTAATGATTTCTGTATCGGTTGGATATTTTTCGAAGGAGTAACTCGCTTGCGGACCGTCGTAAAGTCTCGTCCAAGTTGGAATCAACTGTGAGATGTCCGTTTGATTTTCTTTAGGGACTTGGTATACTTCAAGGCTATATTTTGCTATCCGGCACCCGCCGTCGTCGTAATCTGCACCAATACCATTTAACGGAGACAACCATTCGCAGACAATTTTCTGTGCAGTTGTTCCTAGCGGTGATAATTTTGGAGGAGAAATTTTCTTTGGAGTAGTAGCAGTTGTTGTGGAGGAGTAAGTAGACGTTTCTTGTATCTGCCCATCGCCGGCAATATTGATTGCCAAAACTCTCCAGGAATATTCCGTACTGGCATCTAAACCACCGACAGTAATCCGGCGTTTTGAAGTTGTCAATAATTTATAACACTCCCCATTAACACTGTCCGTACCGGCCGCAATATCCAAATCGCTGGGGCACTTGGTCGATGGTGTCGACGATTTCATAGACAGGTATACTTTATAGGCCGAGACCGTCGCCCCACCGGTATCAATTGGGATATTCCACTCTAGGCCAATTTTCCCCCCTGTAACGTAGTCACTCACGACTTTTAAGTTCCTGACAACGCTTGGCTTTGTCGGAAAGTTCGTGTTGAGAAGCACATGCTTGCTTCTACGACCTCTTCCAAGACTATTTTTTGCGGATACAGTCACGTTGTATGCCATGGAAGCCATCAAACCATGCTGCGTCAATGTGCGCACGGGGCCTGTATTACCAGATACTACGTACCCTGAAATGAAAAGAAAGCGCTCCATTCTACGTTGCCCTCGAAGAAAATACCACGATTCATTTCGCCCATTCTGGCTTACTTTAACCATATTTTGGGCGCTGAACGCTACAGTTGCTTTTTCAAAGCCAATGACAGGGGCAACAGTATTGTCATCATCTTCAAATAAAAAGACAACTGATTTAGGATCATACCCAGTGTAAACGATGCCCCCTTGTTCGTAAGTGGACTCACCACTAGTGTCATATTCATCGTCTCCGTCCTTGATGAAGTAAAATTTATTCTCATCAATCAATTGAATCCAACCCTCCTTTTCATTCAGGTACGACGCCAGAGCTGGGTAATACGTCCAATACTTACCATTTTGACAGCATGTTTTACAATCGCTGTTACCTTTACAAGAAGCAGGAGAGCATACAGTTTTTGCCGGGTCGTCGGCCGCAAAAGTCTTGCAATAATATTCTCTCGGTGCAACAATGTCACTTATTTGGTACCTTAAACCATCGTCTAAACCATGATTTATTGCCGTAATGATGGGAGGCTTGGAATTAGACACATTTGCTATAATAATAAGCGCGTTCGGAGAAGTTGACAAGGACACATCTAAGGTAGATTCTTGAAGTGCAACTTCACTGATCAACATTTGAGGGTCAAGATCTCGTACTGTGACATTTGCTGTAATTGTGGAATTTGTGGAGGTCTCAAGTTCAGATTTCAGCGCCGCTGCAATTGCCTCAGAATTGAAGTATCCGTCTATATTTGCAGAAATAGGCGCATCTCGCATTGTCACAACTTTTATTTCGGTTTTAGAAGTGTTTATATTGTGAACAGATAATTTCAGCAAACTAGGAAACGAAACGGTCTTTCTGTATTCCACTACATAGGAAGTGATCGGTAACCCTCCATGATTGTATGGTACTTCCCATTTCACTTGCGCTGAGCCCCCAGAAGGCATGCATGGCGGCAGAACAATCCCTTCCGCGTTACAGAACGGTCGAGTGACCATCACTGGGGTTGGCGGGGGAATGGGCACCGCCGACGTCCCAGCAGTCAAAAACTCTGATGCTACTTCCCCCTGAACCGTTGCCCCCACTTCATTTCCCGCTATTGCAAAAATGTCGATTTTGTACTCTTTGCCCGCTTGCAGGCTAAAAATATCTATTTTCAGCATTCCCTGAGAGTCAAGTGGGTTTACAGCATTTATATCGTTCAGGCCACGAACGTCCGTGTCTATCGAGTATTGGTTATTGCTCACTTTTTGGTACACCCATACTTTATACGACAGAATGTTCCCTCCTCCAACATCAACCGGTCTAAACCATTTTAAACTTAACCGACCAAACAAATTGTCTGCAACGGTGATGTTCCGCGGCTGAGATGGCGGGGTAGCTGTGAAGTATGTTTTTATAGATGATGTTTGGGACAGACCACTGTTTCCTCGTGGTGACCGAACAGTGTAATGCCGTGGCTCAATCATGGGAATTTCTTGTAAATCATCGTCGAAACTAAACAAACTCCCAGGCTTTACGTTCGTTTGCTTAAACATATCGCCTCTTATTTGACTTTCCGTACGATACTTCTTCCACATTCTCACATCATCAATCTCTCCATTAAATCCGTCTCCGAACACAGCCGTAGTCCGGATGACAGCAGTAGATAGTCTTCCGTCGAAATTGTCATGTTTTACTAACTCCCCGTCCCAGTACATCGAATTCGTATCTTTACTCAGCGCAACTGCGACATGCACCCACTTGTCGAATGGAAATTTCGGAGACGGAGCCAGTTGGTGCACCAAAGAGCTGACACCAGCACCATGGACTCTGAAAATCATATTTCCCTTTTGGGAAATGGACAAACCAATTTTGTTCGATCCTGTAGTGTCACTGGATTGGTAGACCATGTCTTTTTCGACGGAAATCCCCTGTAACGCATTAGGCGGAGTGGTATGGACCAGGCCATTGCAAGGTTTATGCGATACCGTGCAGTGAGCAGTAACGACATTCTCAACGTCTTCGTATGTATCATATCCTACAGACATCATTTTACATTCTTTTGAGTTCGTATCGTACACAACTTGCTGACAGCGTATATCGGATTTGCAATACTGCACGCAACGGCCAAGGGACTCTGCTTGGGCGCCAAATGCAATTTCACCTGTCTTTATCTGTTCGTTTGCATTCGTATGCAGCCCAAACCCGCCACCGTGGTGCATTCTGCCGTAATTGTACGTGCAGCGCCTATAATTTACACTGGGAAAGTCTGAAGTCGGACCTTCGCAACGGGAGTTTTCATGAATTAAAGACAAAACGTTTTCATTTCCTGATAAATCCGCAGTTGTTCCATCAATATAGCGCCAGCTGACACAGCTCTGACCTGGATCGCAATTCTTTACTCCATTTTTGATGTCCAATGCACAAAATACACATTCACCCGTCTCTTGCGTATACATCCCCCCGTCAAACCCGGTAGTGGCTCCAAGCCTTTTGCATGACATTTCAGAAGACCGATAGGTCTTTGTTGAACATGGACCCGCGGCGAGTCGGTTACCAGCCGCTGACTCAGCCACATATTTGGACCTAACCCTTTCCGATATTTCGGTATTCTGGACGTACGCCCATACTTGGTTTTCTGCGTCGCCAGCATTATAGAAAGTACTGCACGTAGAAAGTACGCAGCCGCCGGAAGGACAAGCCAAAAACGTTGCCGAGACACAGGCACTCTTAAAAGCAAAACTGGCCTTGCCAAACCCTTGACTAATTTCTTTAAAATACACCGGCCATTGCTCCTCAGTTTCGCTATCAACAAAAACTGGAAAATCGGTAGAGTGCCGCGTAAACCCATTTGGTTTGCAGCCGGTTTCATCCGGTTTCACAATAATATGGACTCGTACTCCCGTTTTGATCTCAAATTCACATTTTAGTGGGTTTCCATTTTCGTCTTCACTTGATTTGACTGCGTAGCTTTCAATAAAAATGGAATTTTCGAAAACAGGTGGAATATTGCCCAGCGTGTAAGAATCGCTTGGCAGAGGGTTTTCTGTTAAGGCCGTTGCAAACTTGATTTGAGATTTTAAAAGTTTTAGGACGGGCGCTGATGCTTTCGTTCCTGCGTCTTGCAACTGATTGGACGAAACAACTGGCCGCTGCACGAACGATGTGCTGCATTTGCGGGATGGGTTATGCTTGTAACATTTCAATATAACATCACTGCTATGGTCGTATGGGGTGGCTGTACTATGCGCGTTCGGAGTGTCTACCGTGTAGCACTCGGGTAGCCTGTTTTCCGACCCTAAGCAACTCGTCGCCGACGTGACCCTTGTGCGCAGTATTGTTTCTCCTTTAGAAGCACAGCGCTTGTGAGCCCCAAAAGAATATGTCGATGAAAATCGATCAGCGTTATTACCACCACCTGCTGCAACACAAGACCATTGTTCGCACGTTTCTCGCGTGTCAACATCTATGCAGGCCGAGCTAGTTTTTTGCTGGCTCCAAGAGAAACATTCTACAGAACAGTTGGTCCAACGACAATAATCATTGCACACCCCTTGGTCTATAACATCGTACCAACCAGCATCTGTATCGCTCACAATTGCATCTTCAAATTCTGGAGAATTTGAGTCTACATGAGGAGGCACTTCACCGTAAAATGTGCAAGGTTGAAGACTTAAAAGAGAATTTCCATTTAACGCTCGCGAATTTCCATCGTGAAGAGAACAAAGAAATTCACATATCCCGTTCTGGTCACAGTTTACCCATCTGCAAAAATCTTTGCACTGTCCAACTGCAAGAACGTCGTACCAGCCTTTCGTAACTTGTGAGTTTGGATTCGGAGATCCCATATCAAACGTGTCGTCTCCGAACGAGACGGGGGGAAATATGACTGAGGGTGACAATACGTTTAGGTAGCTTGTATGCGAGCCTATTGCGTCAGTGTCTTCTCCAGTCGCTCCCAAGTATGAGCCTGAGCCAAAACCCAATTGCTTACATGCCACGTCTGCATTTTTTTGTGCAACATCAGCGTTTCCTTTCCACCCCGCACTACTCAAAGTCCACCATTTGTTTTCTTCAAAAATCTGTACTCTTCCTTCGTTCGGTGTAGGACCCCCTTCTAGGCGAATGGTATGCTTGGGGCTCTCGAAGTTATCGTCCTCTACGCACATGACTACTACATCCGTGTCATGATTTTGTGCATACCAATTCATTTCACAATCCGATAATTTAGCTTCTGAACCAGTACACTTAATTTCAATAGCATCCACATCTTCTCCAAGCAAGTACACGCTCGGGGCCTTCTTTATACTACTCGTTTTGTGATTTGCCAGTCCAACCAACCTGTCGAACTTCAACGCTAATTCGTTGCAGGCTACTTTCCCAACATTGGTTGCATCACCGGGAGAACTCGGAGAAACCGAAGCAGCTACCCACTGCCCTTTGTAGAATAATTCCACCCTGCCACTATTGCGCATTTTACGTGTTCCTGCTAACCGAGTCAATTCAAAAGCATAGTGCTTTCTAAGCACAGGGCTCACCGTCACTTGCTGAAGCAAGGGTTGAAGAGCCATTCGCCGAAATTGAATATTTGCTACATGACTGGAGTACATACCGACTCCTCCAAACAAGTACGGTCTGTTGTTACCGTCGTCCCACACCATAAGCGTAGTCCCATCTACAAAGACTTCTATTACACTCCCGTAAGCTTTTAAACGAAACTGATGCCATGTACCGATGGTGATGTTGTGAGATAATGTAGACTCTTTCAATACGCTTTTTGTCCCGTCTCTCATCTTTATCAATTTCATACATAAGTTATCACTAGACATTACAAACAGGTAAAAACTTTTCGCGTCCGTTTGCCGCGCAGCTATCCCGACGCCATTTGCACTCGTGGTCTTGAATTCAAACTCAAATGAATAGTCGGACCAATGCAGTGCACTATTTTCCCAGTGACTTACTGTGCTTTCCATAGGGCCAGTGAAAGCAAAAGACCCACCTATATCACAAGTACACGTACCTACAGTGCTTCCGCACGAACCTGGACTATCGTTAGAGACTAATTTATGACTGTACCCTTTGGAAAAAACCACAAACTTTTGATTTTCGTCCCCATCTACAAGTGTAGAGCACTCAACTTCATTTGAAATTCTGCATCGTGTTGTGGAATCAACTGTCCCATCTCGATTCCACATTGCATAAGCACAGGAAGAAGAGGCGGTGCACTGCGCTTTACATTTTGATTCCGTGTCGATGCTGCCAACATCACTATAACTTTTACATGATGCACCAGTCTGTCGCAAAACATAGAAGGGCTCAATCTCATAGTCCGCCTCTACAACCCAATTACCCTGGTACATACCGACATACTGAATTCCCCTCAAAAATCTCCATGATACTTTTGAGAAGTCATCATACGCGTGTTGGAGATAAAATGGCAAAACGTTGGAAGCGGTAATGCATTGCAGAGGGTTGTACTGAAGGCACAAATGATTCTTTGCAGTTTCTGCGGTATTCTTTAAACCACAATAAACATCATCATCAGCACCCCCGAGCTTTGCATCTTTACTCCCAAGAATACACAGCCCTTTGGTTTTGTCATATTGATAAGCATCGCAATGGGAGAGCCCCAAGCACAAGTCAAAGCATTGTTTGTAAGACTGGTTCGGGATGTAATCCACGTATTCCATATCGCACTGGTGACCAGAGCGATGAATCCACTGTGACTGGTGAGACCAACTTTGCGAAGATTTATGCGCCATCGCACATCTTTGGATTCCAAGCGAGTACAAAAATCCATTGGTTTCAGAAGCATGCAAGCACAATTCGGGATTCTTGGCAACTCGGACAGTCCCATCGTCCATGAATGACCATGTCTGTGTGGCATCCAAGGAAGCAGAGCATTGTCCCATCTCTATGTTGTGAATTCTTTTAGAGCGAAAAATCTCAATTTCACAAATCGACAGATGATTCGAACTAGACCGCACAGTCACGAATCTTCCAGAATGACCGCACGATATATGCAACGGTTTTCCGTCTAGTGCATCCCAGCGTCTAGAAATACCTCCACAGTAGTTGACACTAGCGGAGTTACCGTTTTTGGTGTTTCCAATGACTACTTGCAAATCGCTAGACCACTGATCGTTTGAACCGCTGGGGCCGTTAATAATTACATAGTCTATAAACTCAGTCTTTTCCAAATCGACCTGCAGCCACTGTTGCCCAGAGTTTGTTTTTGAACACATACCTTTGCTTCCATCATTAGAATACGATGCATCTTTCGAACTGCTTGTACTACTTTGGTACGCAGGTTTGTTCAACGCTACATTTACAAAGCCGCTGCCAGCCTTCAATTCCACGGATGACACGGACAGGCAAGGGCTGCCACCACCGTTTCTTTCAGCGTCAATACTGTCCGACTTAATGAGTTCACATGTGGCCGACAGCGCCGAAGGTAAATATGAACCTGCACGGCTTACTGAAGGAGACCACGGGCCACACCTTTCTCGTTGGGCACACTTCGAAAAGACGCATGCTTGAACAATAAGAGCATTTTCTGAGACTCGACAATACAATTCGTCTACCCCATGCGATTCAGAACCACACCCTGCACCAACATTTCGCTGATCCAACACTATTTTGCGAGTTTCTACGTACGTATGCAAGCCACTATCATCAAATGTCAGATACGCCCATGGTACTTTTACACCAGAAAACCCTGAAGCACGCACAACAACATTGTTTTCACTAGTGCTTGAAGGGGAAGAAAACTTCAATTTACCAACATCTGTACCAGTCGGTCGGCTAGCCTCGAAATGATAATGGCCCCAAAGTCCTTCTGTTCCTGTATCACTCTGTTCGCGCACACCATCCCAAATTTTTACTTCATCTACCTCATTGTACGCACTGCTGGAAATAGTCGTCACATCACTGTGTGGCGACGAAGAATCCATTAAGCGCAAGGTTCCACCGTTGCCCAGCTTTTTATTGACGCTCATCAAAATCTCCGTGGGAGATTTAAGGTATTGTTGCGAAATGGGCCTCGAGCAAGTACTGTCTGGCATGCAAACTCCAACACTGACATGGTCAGGACCGTCGTTATCAACGTACAATGCGCGCAACAGGTAAGCCTTCCCTCCAGCTAAGCCAATTTCTAAAGACTCCTGACCAGTACATCGATCAAACTCTGCAACGCTTTGTGCACCGCACGATGGCTCCGCAACCTTACGCATCTGTTTATCAGTTTCATCGTTTCCAAGAAATAAACCACACGAAGCGTCGCATGCGATGTAAAATTTGTATAAACCGGAAGACGGTGGAATAAACAACGATGAAAGTTCACCTACAAAGCGATTTCCAACATTTTGTGGGGATGCAAACGACGATTTATAGGAGCCTTGGCCGGAGGGCATGTCATTCACGTACTTTTCACTTACTAAAATATCTGTTAACGTTGTGCCGGGAAAGTCATCCGTTTTAGATGTAGTCTTGAACAACGGGCTTAAAACATCCGATTCAGAAACCTCGGTTTCCAAATTTATTGATTGGGGTCCATCAAACGAATCCTCAATTTTTGGTCGAACCAAAAATGCATTTCCGTTATTTCTGACTTCCATAATTATAGCTTCGTAAGACTGTGTCCAAGCGCTTGATGTTGCAATGACAATGTCACCGACGACTCGTCGCCCTAAATCGTATTCCCACCACTTAAACAGCAGTGTACCGTCTAAATTGGCGTACACGGCATTGCTATCTTGAGACAGTTTAATTTCACCGGTGCTACTGCTCCAGGATATATGCAATTGGTGCCAATTGTTGTCCTGCACTTTCACAGGAAGTAGCGCGTTTTGACCATTAACAGTGAAATGCCCTAAAGCGTTGAAGCCAAGAGCGGTAGACTGCGTCGATGTACCGTAGGAGATTAAATCAACAACCTTCGCTGGTAACATTGTGCAGTACGCATCGTACTTGTCATTTAACGATGCTGTAGGGCCTTTAATTAGTCCCGGGGTCGGAAAACAGCCACTTCCAGCGGATGCTTCATGCATGGGCATTCGTACTGATTTGTCAATCAACCACCCATATGAGCACACATGTAGGCCTGCTTGCCTGGCCATGTCCACTTCAATTACATTCGACAGGCGAGCACCGTGCCTCTCACAGCTTTCAGCTGCCTCGTTGAACGTAAACGAACGATACGACCCGACAGGCCTTAAATGAAAAACGCCTTGCTCAGGATTATCGTCTGACGCATACCCAGGCTTCAAGATAGCACTTGGGGGAATCTTTTTCGACAGCGAAGCAATTTTATTAAATGAAAAAGCAACAGTGGGCAGCGTGGAGAGATATTTATTATCCAGGGCACCGCTGTCAAAACCAGGGTAAGTATCAACCATTGTTCCGGTCTCAAACACTTCAATTGTGGCTGTAATGCCTGACCCAAGGGATGAGGTCCCATCGTTAACGCCCGTCACGCTCTCGGACACCAGGGAAATCCTATGGTTGCCTTCTTCTAAATTATTGCAGTGCCCAACCATTGTTTCTCCAAACGCGGTATTTCCCGACGCTGTGTTCTCCGATTGTAGGGTAAAAACGATTGGGCCTGGACTTGCGCAATCTTTGCCGTCAAATTTTACAGTCCATCTGCATGCAACATTATCTCCATCGCAACGGTAGTAATCGAACCATTTAATTCGTATTGATGATGAATCCATATTTTTTCGAACGACAAACGAGCGTTTTGACTCTGGGTTTTCATAAGAGTAGACAGGAGTCGTCGTCGTAAATGTTTGCACGCCTTCCCCTGTCAAAGCTTCTGTTGCCTTTCTGAACGAAGTCCCAGTGTAAACTACTTCTGTAACCCCAATTGAGTACATTTGGCCAGACCACCCTAAATATGGGTTGCCATGGCTTTCCCCAGCCGCTTCATGCTCTTTAATGGAGATTTCATACGTTCCAGCGCCTAATACTCCAGCTTGGGTTTCACGGCATATACCTAATACGGTATGCGGCCAGTGAAGCGTATTCCACCCCGAGGACCCTTTTTTTTCTCTCACGCGTTGACGGATAGGGCCTGGAACTGTGCACGGTTTCCCATTAAAGTATACTTCCCACTCACAAGTGGCTTGCGAGCCACCATTGCACATGAAATTATCACTCCATTCTATTTTGAAGTATGATTCAGGTTTGTTTTTCACCACAGAAAGTTTCCGAGTCGGTAAAGTGTTGTCTCTTGTCTGATCAGTTTGGGCACCAATCTTTGTCGCGCCAAAACCACGTCTTTTGCCGTCACCAGAAGATACGGATATTTCATCTATTTCTAAGACGGCTCGAGTATCACCCGGCCAGCCAACTTGGGGACTGCCGTGAGACACCCCATCAATAGACTGCTCAAAAAGCTCAACTTTGTACCGGCCTGCAGGAAACGTACTCTGGCCCTGCAAGGAGTCGCAATATCCAATTAATGTGGAGGGAGTAGAAGAAGACTGGGCGACCCCCGTGCCGCCATAGAAGTCAAAAACAATGTCATCTGCGCAGGGAATGTTATTGAATCGTACATTAAATCTACACCCAACATTATTTCCATTGCATTTCACAGTATCATAATATAGTATTCGAACTCCTGTATGATCACTTTCTTTTGACATAAACACAAACCTTCCCGTGCGAGAACTAGAATGAGGGCTGGATATTTGATTTGCGCTCGGCGTATGCGCAATAGCAGAGTTACGCACGTCGTCTTCTTTCAGCCACCCCGTCATCGTGCTGTTAGATTTGTACAACGCAGATGTTGGTAACCGGTGCACGTTTCCCGAGAAGCGGGAGATACCAAGGTAACCCCCATTACCTCTGCATATGCCTACATTTACACTGTCTGTCTGTATACCTGCTTCTTTCCAACCGCCGACGAAATTGATTTCATAAACATTAAATGAATTATGGTGCTCCCACCCATTTGGACATTTTGCATCATTCATATGGCCCATGATACAGTGTTTTAGCGCTCCCGAGTACCAAAATATCTTGCATCCTGCTTCTATAGAGCATTTGTAAGAACAATCATCTAAGTTTGCAGACGACGTCGATAAAATTTTCGTATTGATGTTACATTTACTAAGCGACCGCAATTTGCGCACGGAAATGGCTGAGTGATCAATGATTGCATTGTTTTTCCCACTCCCTGCTTCTCCCTCCGAATCTGACGCCCATCTCTCGAAAGAAACTGGAGTTTTGTCAGACCAGGACCAGCTTGGGCGGCTATTTTCCTCTGCGTAAAATTCTACTTCTGATAAAACCAATGTAGGGTCGACGCACTCATCGCTGATCAATTTCATGTAACGCGTTTGTATTCCAGTACTGCATTTTCCAGCAGCAAAGTTACTACTGCTTGTCAACGTGCACGATTCTCTTAATGAACACTCCCAATTGTAGTGATTCCACTGGCAAGTATGATGGTTTGATGATGGCTGTTTGGAGGCGCACCACCGCTGGCACTGTTCAAGAGTTTTGCGACGTGTCGGCGAGCCGGGTACATGTGCACCCGCCGAAGAGCATTGTTTTCCCATCTCCAGTTTACAAAAGAAGCCCACGCTTTGCTCAACTCCATTTTGAAAATTACCCCGAGAAACTTCAGACCAATCTTGGAGTTCTAACATATTTTCGTCGACTTCATCATCATCTGTCCCCTCTTCGCAATCGGCGTCATTCGTCAATTCTTGGTAGCATTTCGGTGGGTTGAATTGGGCACGGAAGTATTTACAGCCCTGCTTTTGCTTGCACTCTAACGCACACCGTGTTTCCCATGATTCGACACTCACAGTTGGATTAGATGTCTTTACCCAAAGTCGCACGTACTGTTCAGGGTAAGATCTGCGAGGAAACGTCTCGTGGCAAAACATGTTATTGTCATCGCCGACGTTTAAGTACGATTTCTGGTCGGAGCATTCTTGATTTAATATCCAAATACTGGGTTTTGATGTAGTAAAGATTTTGCTCTCTTTCCCATTGTTTTCGTTGCATTCATTTATATTCCGTTTTGAGTACGATAAAGTACTTCCAGAAGAGCAAGACCCGGTGGCAATTTGGGTCTCATCGACAGAAGTAAATACGGGAACTTCTTGCAGAAGTGTGTGGAGTTTGCTGACAATAGAATTATGATTGCCTTCAATGCTCACAACTTTACTGCCGTTGGTCTGGGCATCGACTCTATAATCTGTTATCGCACCAAATGAATATAGCCTTAAACGACCATCTTTAGCGGTGGTTGGATAATTGCCCAATTTAAAGGGATCAGTCACTCCGTCGTGCGCAAGAATAAGCATCCAGCCCTTGTCACAAATTACCATTGTAGGCGAGCTGCCCCCAGGCCCATCGAAATCAACGATGAGGTTACCACTAAACGTATTATCGTCGGTGCACGAGCGTGGGTATCCAATTTCTACATCTTCGCTTTTGCACCGCTTCCCTTTCTGCAAGAGGTGGGTAACGTCTGGTATTATTTTGAATGAATCTTCACCCATTGCCACGTTGACGCCAGGCAATATTGCCTCCAGTTTATACGACGACAAACAATTGGCTGTTTTACACCGTATGAGCATATTTTTCACATGATATACTGCTCCTAGATCAAACATTAGCCATTGGTTTCGACAGTCACTCCCTGTTTGAGACACCCAACTAGTGCTTTCATCAGCGTCAACAACATTTCCGTAGTGATTATTCGGAACATTTCCCAGAACCGAAGACGAACCAATAGCTTGAATCCCATTTATTTTTATGGTATTGCCACTGCTCCCCCCTGCACTGCGAACAAGGCCAATCAGGCATTTACCCCCACAGACGGAGGCCGCCCTGTCATGTTCCGTTTTTGAAGTAATTGTCATCATTCTCCCTCCATCTAATTTACACGCACTTTCAAAATCTTGAAACGACGTCGACCCGGATTGTAACGTGACGGTCCAAATTCTCTGGAACTCCGGATTAGGCGCCGTGAGCGATTCTATACTATACTCCGACCCTGCAAGATAATTGATCCCAAACGATACACTACTACTCCAAATAGCACTGTCAATTGATCCTTCTCCATTTATCGAAGGGAACCCGCAAAGGCGTCCTCCACCCCATGAGTATGTTGTCAATTGGTTCTTAGACATATGAAGGCTGCGACTTCCAACCATAACAACAGAATCGATGAACAGTTTGGATTGTCCTTCGGGACTAACGGTCTTGATTTTGACACGACCCTTTTCGCCTACCGCCCGGAATGAAAAATGATACTTCTGAAACTTTGTACTGTCTGCAGCGTACAACTGAGATGAAATAATTGATGACATGCGAGCCCCGTATACTTCAATGACTGCAGGGTAAAACTTTGCACCGTTCCAACCATGTGTATTTCCTGCCCCAAAACTGTTTCCAAGTCCGTCAGAAATGCCAATCCCCTCTGCCCCCTGTGCTTGATCACATGGGTAAGTCGTCCCTAACAAAAACCCTATTCGCACGCGGCCATGCTCTTCGGTGGGATAATTTTCGCCCACATTAAACCCAACGCTTGTGCACTGCCACAGATCGTTCGGGTGGAGGAAATTCCATAATCCACCATAGTTAGTGTTTAAACGTTTTCCTTGCCCTGTACTCAGAGCTCGTAGTGGTATGTGCAATGTGTCTACAGGACTCCCGACGCATTTTCCCGCGATAATGGACGGGCATATTAGTTGCCTCAATGTATGCATGCCTGCAACTTTTACCGGCAAGTAAAACTCGTCTCGCACGCCGTTCATCGTAATCGCTATTTTCTCTACGAGAACGTCATTGTACGCTTGTTTCAGCGCATTCGATCCTTGGGACACAGCCGTTGTGGAACCCCATGTCGTTATCTTATCATAATGAAACATATCATTGTCATTTGTATTGATTTCCAGGGCAGTGTACCATGTTTCCCCAGTAATAATTTCGACTTTTGCGTACGCTTGTTGTAGTTGGGGCTTCATTGCAGCAGCAAAGCTAACAATGTACTCAGTCCCAGGAATCATGCCAAATACACTTTGGTGTATGGAAGATACTGCATTGATGGGGTTTTCTACTTTGACCCATAGCAGCCCTGTGCCTACTGAAGCACTGCAGTCTTGTTTCGTCAACGATAACCCAGATTGTGCCCCGTTTACTCCACACGAAGAAGGAAATCCTTCTCCATCGGATTTTGCATCTTCGTAATCACAGTGCCCCCAGCGATTTGTGTCTTCCGACGCATCTGCATACGTGGAATAAATAGAAAATTCTTCATTTAAAGTGCCTGCAAACTTCTTCTTACTAAACCTAAAAAAACTAGACGAGTAATCTACTTCTTTCAGGGACAGTCGTTTATAATATACCGCGTGTTGCGTAGACTTTGTTAAGCGAACAGTACTTCCTCCATATCTCAACAATGAATCAATTGCTGTTAGCGGAGCACGGGTGGAGCAACCGCCAAAAGATTTAGATTCCATTCCCCCGGAATTTCCACATGTCCCAACGGTAACTGTTTCATGGGCATTCTGAAGCAAATCGTTTGTGCAAGAATGCCCATCAACGCTTTTGAATACAAGTGTCCACCCACCACCATCGTCCACCATGTCACAATACACTTGAAACGGTGTGTCGATGCCTTTGGGTTTTATGTAGTACGCGCCCGATTGGGCCTGGGGATTTCGCAATTGTATATGAGAGCAACTTTCGGAATAGTCTTGTCCAAGAGATGCAAATAGTACACCGCTATCTGCGGCCAAATGCCCAGCTTCCGAAGAATGACCCCGCACGAATTGCACGTCACCGGCCGCCCTCCAACCAGTAGGAGTCGCAACACCCGATCCCACTTTTGAAATTACGTTACCACCATCATCTGAGTATGAGTAGCTTAGTCGAGAATCAGTCCCAGGACTGTAAAAATCAGTGCTCGTATAATCTGCAGGATGTTGGGTCTGTAAGTTTCCTGGAGAATTTTCGTCTAGCGGGGCCATGAACTCTTCTCCTCCTTCTTCATAAATCTCTATGAAGTGCGTCCCCCCCCCCTTGCCCCCCTGCAGGACTGTAACCAACAGTCGGATTGCCGTCAATTCCTTCCACTGCGCCTTGTTTTATAGAATTTTCTATTCTCACACGATGTTGTCCTTGACTTATTCCGTAGCAATACCCAATTACAGTTGCAGAATAATATGTCGTATAGTCTGCGTCGCTGGTTGCACGGTTGGTCAATTCCATTACCATCGGTTGGCCATTGCTGTTTCTGCATGGTTCTTCATCAATCATAACAGTCCAAATGCATGACGCAACGCCCGTCCCTACAGCACTGCAGCCAAAATTATCGTACCACATTACTCTGATTCGATATTCACCAGCTCGTGTTTTTGAAAATGTGAAGTCTCGCGAACCGAGAAACGAGTCCTTTGCTTGGTCGTTTTGATACACCGCATATATAGTGTACGGAGACAGTCGAGAAAAAGGTATTTCAATTACTTCCATAGTAGAGTACTCTTCAAAAAATCCAGTACTTGGGTCTCCATGGGTACCTTGTGTTGGAATTACGTGCTCATGGACAGTGATTTCGTGGTTCCCTACACTAACGATACCGTTGGATGTTGCTCTACACACTCCGAGAAGGGTCCTGCCAAGCCGTGTCGCAAACCCTGAATACCCAGAATTGTGCATATCCATGCGCAAAGGCCCGGGGTCGTTACAATCATAGCCGTCTATTCGCACTTCCCATCGACAAGAAGCGCCGTTGCCAGCGCATCCAAAGTTGTCGTACCACATAAATCTTAAATAGCTGTCTTCGCTCTCTTTGTAGAAAGACAAGGATCTAGACGGGACATCTCGGTCTTTTCCATCGGCTGCAGTTATCTGGGCCATTGCGTGCGCTGTAAAACCCCAGCCAGGGCGGAAGCTACCCGACAGGAAGAATTTTCCTTTGTAGCGATCTTCGGACGTATGGGGATGGTGAGACATGCTCGGAAAGTTTGTTCTAGGACTCGTCTCTTGAATATCAAATAGGTGGACGGTTTCCCCTCCCCCCAGCCTCGGGTAACCATGATGTGTACCACCTCCACTGGTAGACTCGACTACAGACAACAAATGTTTCCCTTCAACCAGAGGGGTTGCACTTCCTTCTAATCTATGGCAATAGCCGAAAAAGGTATTGCCATGGTTTGCATCGAATTTAGTAGAGTCCCAACTATTATGGTGGGATCGACGCAACGGGCCGGGGTCTGCGCATTCTTTCCCGTCGATTAGAAGTCTCCATTCGCACGCACACGATGATACAGAATCGCCGCAATAACAATTGAAATTATCGTGCCAAGTCATGCGAAGATCTGTGGAGCTGCTTCGTTTGTAAAATACAACACTTCTCTCTGAGTTGAGCCCTTTTACGCAGCTGTCTAATTCCCCGAAGCAATCCAAGTTTTTCTCCCTGGCCGTGTTTTCGTCAAGGGATTTCCTTGATGACATACTGCCAGCCATAGAATTAATTGAGTGAACACGAGGCTGAGCCCATATTTCCATATCGCCATTTTCAATTGGTGAAGCTAACAAGCACCGCTCTGAGTCACCGACCTTGGTCTTCAATGCAAACTCCGTATTGTCCGGATCAGAAGGCTTAATCTTTTCTAGCGTAAAAATCGAAGTTTTACTAGATTGTTCACTCAAAGTAATAGCATTGTCTTCCTCTTTACCATTAAAGAATTGTAAAATGTCTAATCCTTCTTCATAAATTTCTATTGTTGATGTTACCCCCCCCCACCCGGTTTGCGCATCCCCATTTGGAGTTTCTGATAGTCTACCATTAAAGCCATCATCTGGAACAGCTCCTTCGCGAACGGTTACTTGGACGTCTCCCGCGGGCATTCCATAGCAGTACCCGGTCAGGGAAGCACTAACTTTAAAATCCGCACCGGAGTGTGATCCATGATACACGTCGTATACTATTGGTCCTGGGTTCAGGCAGCTTTTTCCATTGAAGAGGACTTCCCAGCGACAACGCCCGTCTTGTGAATTGCGCGTGCATCTAAATGTGTCGTAGTAGATAACGCGTAGAGACGAACCGCCGTATAGTTTTGCGAAGGTGGAAGATCTAGAATTAAGGACAACACCGTCGCCATCTTCGGTTTCGCTTTTAAAATGCACATGGTAAGGAGACTTGGGGCCGCCCAAATCAATTTCCATGGCTTCCATGGCAAAATGTTGGTCTGATCCAATCGCGGGGTCACCCGATGTTGCCTTCTGGTTGACGGAAAGCGTGTGGATGCCAGCATCTACCTTGCAATATCCAAAAACAACGCGAGGAATTTTTACATCAGATTTGTAATTGCTGTAATAAACCATTGATATTGGACCAGGAGTCGCGCATTCGTGTCCGTCAATTACAAGCGACCAGGCACAGTCCTGCGAACCATCAATTTTACAGTAAAAATTGTCGTACCACATGAACCGCATGTAAGTATCATCGCGGTGTTTTTGGAACGTTAGTTGGCGGTTGGCACAGAGAGCACCGTTTTCAGTACAAGACTCGGAATAACCTTGCGACGAAAATAGATAGTTTCCCATTTGATCCGAATTTAACGATGCATGTCGAGGGACTTCTGTGACATCAATGTTGTATTGGACATTTTTCCATCCCACCATAGGCACTGCTGTCCCATCGATGTTATTTTCCCAAATTGAAATGATGTGCTTTCCTTTTTGGATGTATTGTTCATCCCCCTCTAGTTTTTGGCAGTATCCAAGGATCGTGTTTCCCCAGCTAAGATGGTTGTTAGCGCTTTCGATATCGATGTAGTGGTAGCCCACCATGTTTCCCGGCTCCGCACATTTTTTTCCATCAATTTTAATGCTCCATGAGCACACGCCTTTATTCGAAGAAGACGTACAGCGGAAATTATCATAATACGTCACTCGCACGGCAGTGGAGCTGCTCCTTTTTTCAAATTCTATTGTTCTTCCACCAACTTGGCTGTTTTGGGAAAGATCAGTACCATACGCCGCAGTTCTGCCAGCATGTCGGGTGCTAGTCAACGGGACTTTCCTGCCGCTCAACATTCCATGAACACCTGATTCAGACGTTTCTGCGCCAGCTACATGTAAGTATTGCTTGATCCCACCCAATTTACCATACCCAGACAAAATTTGGTAGGACGATTCTTTTAACTTAGTTTCTTCGCGGCGAATGCACATAGTAAACCCTCCAATATCTGTGCTCTTATCTGACAATCTCACAATACTACCGTCAGAAAAAATGATTTTGCAAGTAAGAGCCTCGCTCGATCCATCGCATTCGGCAGCAGTATCCGTACCCACATAAGAATATGTGTACTTCAAGAGATCTTGCCCGTGAGTTGAAAACCCGTAGTCTGATGCAGCGCTCGGGTCATTATAAGCCTCGTCCGAGACTCCAACTTGGACACAGTTTGGATCCTTGGCACTTGCTTTTGCACAAGGAACTGCCATCTGTACAGATGCGCATGCGTCAAGCAATGCCTGGTGGTGTGCTTGTCCATTAAATGCCACTCTTTGCCATTTGTAACCGCCCAACGAGAATGAGTTGCTCGAGACGATTTCTTCTCCAAATGTTTCTGTTTTAGCTTTCAACGCCATCGATGAGTCCCCAACTTTCCATTTCGAGCTTAAGTACGTTTCTATGTCAAACATTTCTTTTTCACTTATTGCAGACGAAAAAATGACGCATTCCGCCACGTTTCCAACCATGCCCTGTTTTGAAACCGAGTCGGCGCCAAGGACGACCCTGGTCTTCGTTTCCGAACTGCTTTCAGGGAGTTCTGCAGACACCTCGGCTTGCCCATTTATCCTTACGCTAAGCACGTTGCCATCGCACCAAATTCCCACCATCCACCAGTATCCTTGCAAACCGTTCGTGACGCTGGTGACAACCAAAGGGTCTTTATCTTTTTCAGACCACACACGCACTTGCAGACGGTTTTCTGTAAATTGCAATGAAATGTTTCTCAAGTTGTCACCAGAACCTGAGCCTACGAACGAGCCATGCGTCCATTGGAACTGGTCATCGCTTCGTACGATAATCCACATCGAAAATTCGTCCCAGACTGTGTTTTCAGTGCTTGTGTATAAGGTTTTCGTGTTGATTAAATCTGGAGTGAATCGGACCGACTTGCTTCCCTCTACAGGACCGTCAGCGATCCACGGCCGTTGGGATATTACTGGCTGCTGCAAGTGGTAATTCTTCCCCGATATATCCAGCCACGTTTTAATCCCCCCGTTTTCTAGAATTAGTGTGTTTTCATCGCTTGCATCCCACCAACCATGCAATGAGTTGATTGTTCGGGGACTCTTTGCGTTCAATTTGGCCCAAAGATCAATTGTAACCTCGCTATTTGGGAAGCTATTCAACGCCTTACTTTCCAAAAGAGGCTGCAGACTGGCCGTGGGAACACCTTGCGCCCGTTTAATATTTCGATTATCCCGAAAGTATACATTCAGGTAGCTTTCAATTTTATTTACTGGGTCTGAGATGCCCTGATTGCATGTACTTTCGTCGTTTACTGCAAAAACTTTTTTGTTAATGCCCAAAGAAAGTGTAGAGGAGCATCCGTCATTGTCCAAAAGAAAACATTTAACCCCATCAATAGCACCATAAAAAAATCTTGTCTGCGATTTTTCGTGGTAAGGGCTATCGACACCATTCAGATTTTTTAATGGGATTGGGTTCCAGGGTTCCACACGGTATATCCCGAAACCAGTTAGCTGCACAGAACCTTTGCTATTTGATTGGGGGTAGCCAATTCTCCAACTGAAACTGTCAACATCCTGGTTGCCAGAGTCAAACGTTGCTGATATTAGTTCCCAGCGACCCCTCGTCTGTGGGCACCCGCCTTGGGTCACACCGAGTTGGGTTCCATCAATATCATACCACTGGGAGTACAAAAATTGGCATGTCCCATCAAAATCATCGGACAAACGAATCCATGATTGAATTCGAAACAAACCTGAACCAAGACTAGACAAATCATGACGCTGGTGAATTTCATACTCTTTTTCAAAAATACTTCCACGTGGGTCGCAAAACTCTAAGACGTACCCAGAGTACTCTAGAAATTCCAGTGGTCCATCAGGCTCCATCCTGATTTTTCGATCTCCGCAGGTTGTAGACCCTGCCACACAATCTTTGTTGTTGGATCTAGAGCCATATTCGTTCTGAACGGACAGCCCCATTTGCATGTTCCCATTACCAATAAGATTTTCTCTAGATCTGCCAAAGAACCCAGTAACACCTTCATCACTCTTTGCATTAATCGTTGATTCACCATCCATAAAAGCTTTCCATATATTGTGGGCGATTAAGTTGGACGAATCAAACCTCCACATGTATCTAGCTGTCCCCCCACTTCCCTCTACCAGTATTTCTGTGGTATCTTCGTTCAGATATTTTGGTAGGCGCTGAAAACAGTGATCGGCAGTGGCCTCGCAACTTCCATAATCGTGTCCTAGAACATCAGTTTCTTCCAAAGGCCAACCATTTTGACGTTGCCACCACCAAAACCTTGTCCATCCCCCCTTTTCGTTGTCAGGCTTTGGTGTGCTTGACCGCTTTATCCAGGCTTCGAACGTGGCGGGAGCCAAACGACCGACTTGGTGCCCGGGAAAACTGCATGACATGCTTTCCAACGAAAAATCATCAAACGTTGCAGTTCGATCGTTGTTATCGGTGGAACGCCCTATCAAACCAACGTTAGAAAATTGTTGGGTAGTACCAGTCGATCCTAGACTATGCCAGGAGCCGTAGAGTCCATCGGGATTAAAAAAAGCTTCCAATTTTCCTGCACCGTCATGTTCAACCATCAAAGCGACGTGCTTATCACTCTTCATTGGACCTGAATCCCCAAGAGAGCAGCTTTTAAAATTGTTACATTGACCTTCCGAACTCGAGGTTTTACGAAAGAAATTTATTGCAAGGTTACCCGATGCATCGTTGAAGTACAGCATAACTGAGAAGTCAGGTATACTGTTACCTTGCCCAGAGAAAACAGCCAGGCCAGCACTCAGACTATTGTCCGCCGTGGTACCTAATTTTACTTTCACCTTAGCAGACCATTTTCTTGATGGAACTCCCATTGTAAGCGAAGGTGTTGTTCCACGAGTCGAAATCAAATCATTACTATGACCATTATCAAGAATTTTGGCAAGCAATTTACCGTCGCTGACAGAAAAATCTGTGTGAGTCGGTTCATGCTTATTGTATGCCCCTGATACGGACGAAGCACTAAAATCGTCACTGAAACACGTGGAGCCGCTTTCTTTACAAAACCGCACTGAATCGCTTTTCTGATACATTTCCCAGCCATTATGCCCTGTTGATTTTCCCGATAACGTTTTCATCAAACCACAACTTTCCAGTCCGTCTTTACTGTTCTGGTCATGGAACTCAAAATGAGTACACATAGCGTCTTGCCCACACGCTTGTTCACACTCGAACTTATCGTACACGAATAGTATTTTGTATGTACTGCCGTACCTCGATCCGGTTTCCTTGTGTTCAAAGTTGTAAAAATATTTTTGGGGTACGCCACCTTTTAAATCGCAAGTTTCGTCCCAAGACTCCACTTCAATGTTTCTGTCAATCCGTGAAGCTTTGTGAATATATACGCTGTCCCCAACGCTGTCTTCCAACTCACAAAATCCAAATATTCCATGGCATTTCTTTTCTGCCCCATTATACATGGCGAACTTGGGAGAATGGAACAGCTTTTCGCTCTCCTGAACGCATTTGTGCAAACTATCGACGCCACTTCCTAATAGCACAGAATTTTTACACAGCGCATCTTTGCTGTGCAATGACCACTCCTGAGCGTAACTCTCCGCTATTTTTGCCATCGACTTCCCAACATAAACCCCTCCTGGAAGTGTACCTCCTTTCAAACGCAGCATTTTCCCTTTGTTATCGTTGGTAAACGTGTTCGCGAGAACACTGAAGTCGTACTCTGAGTTAACCTGAAGGTCAAATTCTTGAAAACCCGTGAGATTTTTATCTTGGACTGTGGACATTTTTCGGTCTGCCCTGAATGCGTCAAATACCACGTAGCCGTTGGTATCGCTTGAGGACAAAGAAATTGCGCACGGAGACATGCTCGAACAGTGGTATACGCCAAGCAAATACCACTCTCCATAGTTTGTTTGCTGGTTTACCAGTACTTTCTCCACCCCATTAACATGGTCGACAAAAACTGGAACAGAAGAGGAATGTTCAGCATTTGTTACTCCATTAATTTGGGGGTACCGCAGGTAGATATTGTAATACCCCGAAACGTCGACCGTAAACTTACTTTGAACAACGCATGGATTGGTACGGGCATTCCCCAGCGCGTAGATATACGTAGGGTCCGACGTTCTCCCAAAGACATCGACTTTTCGGCTTCCAAGTTTAGTTCCAAAATCACCATAATTCCAGTCCCCCGAAATTGCGACGGTCTCATCTTCGTTATCCATAATAAACTGAGACGTGGCTTCCCCAGGTGCAACAGCTCGGAATAATTCGTAATATTTTACTGGCAACCCACCATCGTTGGTTGGTTTTAGCCAGTTAACTGAGAGAGAACCACCTGTGGTTTTCTCTGCATCGTTCACCACAGCCGTCGGAGGGACTGCAGTGTTAGGCCGGGTTGTCGAGCCTTGCAGGACGTCTGTAACAATTCCACTCCCAACGCAGAAAGAAGCCCCATTCAATGCCGACAACGTCATGTTAAACGCCATGTAAGGAAATAAATTCGTGATGGTGTACGATCGTGTAATTGCATCATCGGTTATGTGTACCCCACTAATATTCTGGGACTCAGTGCCACCAAAAATGGACCAATATTCAAATTTGTAGCCAATTAGTGGAACACCACCATCGTCAATTGGAGGGTCCCATCCGACACTCAGAGAGCTTCCCGTTCGTTCGGTTACCCTGAAATTACGGGGTGCCAGCGGAGGAAGCCCATCGTTGTGGACTAGTTCTGTCACTGCACTCCCAGGACCGTATTCATTAACTGCTTCGTTTTTCGCTTGGACTTGCAGTTTGTAAGTCACAGAAACTTTCATCAACCCCGATAAACGAAGATCAAAGTAGGCCTTGGGCCCTTCATAAACTTCCTGCATTACCCATGTATTGTCATTTCCATTCGAATTACCTGGAATTCCAAGCAATAACCGATACGTTGTAATTGGTGCGCCACCGTTGTCACTCGGCGGTGTCCACGCAACCAAAATTTTTAACGGGTCAACGTCCTCCTTCAGGGCAGGACTGGGCGGACCGGGCACACTTGGTGTAGTAGTCGCGAGTACAATTGGATGCCCGAGGAGACTCTTTCGTGAATCGCCGCCTAGAACACGGGTATTCAACCGGAAGGTGTACCCAGTGTTTTGGCTCAAGGATTGTCCACCGAGAAGGCTGGTAATCTTTAACATAGCATCACCAGACCCTTGCGATATTTCTACAAAGTCTCCTGCCCC
>Ga0099797_100058_pt1 | contig 60790 bp, 56 predicted proteins | sample Uncmet_Sort48C_1_FD_89871 | JGI IMG/M metagenome (GOLD analysis project Ga0099797, IMG submission 89871) | Marine eukaryotic communities from CALCOFI LINE 67, Pacific Ocean - C012_Sort48C_1 | ecosystem: Environmental > Aquatic > Marine > Oceanic | place: Pacific Ocean: Monterey Bay | collected...
CAGGGGAAAGAACATCTGCAGGGTCTGCAGGAATTCTTATTGCACTATTTTGAACCGGTGGAGGCCGTTGGGATGATGGCTTCCGTGCAAAAGGATTGTTATAATTTTGCCTAGATGTCATCTTGTTGTATCTATCAACCTGGATTACAAAAACCGTAATACTATGGCTAAATCCCAAACAAAAAACTCAACTTATTGGACAAAGTTTACTACAATTGCATTAAAATTTTTGCAGCATGCATAGTTGCTAAGATAGCCACGATATAAACATCGATCAAGAACTTTAAATTCAATGAATTTCTTCCGAAATTTTCTACTCGAACAACTAGGTCTACAAGAAACGTATAGAATTTACTGCTATAATTACGATAAATAGGATACGTAACGAAAACCCTATGTAGAGATCCGTTGATTGAACAATTATTCCACCATCACAACACTGCACTACTAACCTGCGGCCACAACCCGACCCTCCTGCGAATCGAAAATTCGAATTGGCGAAAGAATGCACATCGAATGATAGAGACAACTTCAAAATCATTTTCTTGCAACAGAAGTTGAAATGACCAGAAACGATGAAAAACGAAATTTCGATAGGAGAATGTATACATAGATTATGTCAGATCGGAACCGATCGTCGAATCATTGTTGTTGCATGTCGCCAAACTTTCGACGATAAAAACGGCATGACATGTCTGACCACCGCATTACACATGAAGAACATGAATCTCACCAACAACGAGACGTGATATCAAATCGGATATGGTTTGTCCACATCATAATCCAAAAAATCAATGTAAATTGTCACAGATGTCAAAAAAATTTTCATTCACCAACTAAAGATCAATGTTTTCTAACCAGTCATAACAGTGGTGAGGTCTAATTCAACAATGATATGACTACATTTCTAATGTACTATTTCAATCTTCAAATTTCACTATGATCATGTTCCACGAATTCTACCACAAACGACGAAGCATCTATGCTGTCTTTATGAATCATGAATCTGGATTCATTGAATATTATGCCATGTCAATTCAGAGTATGCTCAGTCGAATGAATTCACATCATGTGAAGTCCACAAATTCTTCACATCACGTTGACACATTATTATCCAAAGCTTCCGATGGAACCATCTTATTTAATTCTTCTTGTACAGCAGTCCATTTTGCAGTTAACGACCCAGCAGCACTGCCACCATCCGCTGTCTCCTGGTCTTTCCCTGTAATCGTTTCCGCAATTTTTTTCGGATCCTCACTCAATAACATCCTAACACATGCATTTTTCACCGAATTTTTCCCCTCCCCTCTCAGTACATTCGCCATACTAGTCGATTCATCATTACAATCATGCAAACAGGTCTTCCTAATCACTCTTTCCCACGGATCCCCAATGAAATCGTGCTGTTTTCCATTCACGCCTTCACCTTCAAGTTTCCATTTCGTTTCAGTTGCTGTTTGTTCTGGGTGATCTGGGTCTTTTAGGTCGTTGAGACTTGTTGAATTGTTTGCTTGTCGATTTGGTTTTTCTGTCTCATGACATGCTTTAACCGCAGACCAAAACTTATCAAATCCGCCTGTTTTCAATGCGGGATTCTGCTCGCATCTACCTCCTGCCGCCCGTTCCTTGCGACATTCCGTAATTTCTTTTTCGATCCAACCATTGTAAGTTGGTAAACCATCACTGCACATCCATTTCAAACCCGGTTGTTTGTTGAAGTCAATATCGGCATTAGTCAACTGTTCTAGTTCGAAAAACACAAGAGAAGGGATTCCACCGCCATCTTTGACGTCGTCCATTGCTGTGCCTGATGTTACATACTCGGTGTATAGATATTCTTTAACAGCAGCGTCGTTGATGAACAGAGGATACACAACTTTCTCATCACTTGTACTCTGATCACTTGTAAGTTTCAAAAATTCCGTATTGGAAAATGAATATCCCTTTCCCCTCCCGTCCTTTGTGTTGCCCTCGAATGCATCTCTCAATTGTTTTTGTAGATTGTCAATTGTGTCTTGTTTCTTAGTAGAATCGCCTAAAACAGTTCCGCCGATATACGGTAACGTCGGTCGATCTCGAGTTTCTTCATCTGTTGAACTACTTGCAGGAACCATGTCAACCCATAAAAACAGAAAACCAGACTTCCGCCATAACCAATAATGTTCTTGAAGTTGCAAACCGAGTTTGACACATTTTTCACTTCCTTGCGCACGGCAAAAGATCAGACCGAAGTGGGTAACTTTTACTTCTGAGTCAGCGTTTCCATTGTAGACGTCTGGCCAATAATAGGATTTCAGACCGGCCGCATCTGCTTGTTTCGTTTGCTGTTTTTGGACCAATAGCTTTCTTCCCAATTCCAACATACTACTGCTCGAGTCCCCGATGTAACTACCGAGCTCTCCAAAACTAGAAGCAGTTCTTCTCATAACACTAACAACTTCTCTACTAAATATATTCGAATGAAACCATGGAAATACTTTATCCTGTTCGATATTTCCACAATCCCTATGTCGTGCCCCACCACGATGTACCAAATCAAGCCTATTTGTCAATGCATGCCTCCTCAAATATTTCATCGCATCTTTCATACTATTTTTCCCAGCCCCGGTTGCCACTCTATGTTCTTCCATACAATATTTCAACATACTTGATCTAGTCCATCGAGCCCAATTGATTTTGTCTGTTGCAACACGAACCACCGGTCGCACTTCTAACACCATATTGTTTGTACCAAGCAATTTCCCATCTTTCCTATCTTCCACAATCCATTCCCTCGCCGTCAAAATATCCACCTCTTTATGCCCCCATATTGGATGTGCTGGCATATACTTCGAATGTTCCATCATAATCATCAAATTATATTGGTGTTTTACCCCAACAACAATCGCTTCAAATTCTCCCGGACAACACCTTCCATGCCACCAATGATTGATCCATCCACGCATAGATGTAAATTTCACTTTCTCATATATTAAATCCCTTTTATTATAATCACTCATCCTCAATAAGGCCGTTCTCCGTGCACAATCTATTTCTTTAACCAGCTGCATCAACAGTTTTTTCTGATACTCTTGCACCCGGTATCTTTTCTCCTTCGTTGCGATGTCTCCATATCTCACCAAATTTGTGTCGATCTCAATACTATCATGCCTATCTGCAATCAAATCTTGCGCTGCTCTTGTGCATTTTTCCTTTGCCCACCAAGTGGATTTCTGGATTTGGGTGAACTTGCCGATCCAAAATCTTCGAATCATTACTATTGGGTGTCGACTTGTTAACAATCTCAATCGCCAGTCTAAACCACAGGACTTATCGCCGGATGATAAATCTCGTCCACACGATGTGAATATTTGGCCACCGGGGACAGAATAGTCATCGTAGATGGTGGCCCCCGTGCTGTAATGAATTTCCTTCGCAGCTCTCGGTTTGTACTCAAGTCGTTCTAAACTTCCCACCGGCATCGATTTATCTGAAAATTCAATATTGAAAAGCGCAGCAAATTCAGCATGATGACGAGTAAATGGAAGGCTTTTCAAAACGCCGTTGGCAGCTGTGTATATTGCTGTGTCGTGTGTGCCGCGTCTTCTGCGACGTCCTGATTCAGACGAGCGTCTTCTGCCGGAAGTATAATCTCCATCAACAGTACTACTGCTACTAGTGGTACTACGTCTCCGTCTACTACTACTTCTTCGTCTCCGTCTTCTCCTTCTCGTCGTAGACGACGACGATGATGAAGAACTACTACTACTTTTAGCAGTACCATAAGACCTAGGAACTAAAACAGTATCCGGATGTTTTTCCAAGCTCTTGATCTTTTTCGGCAATTCCTCTTCCATCATCAAAAATATATCCAGATCTTCATTGCAATACAACAATCCCAACTTACTCCTCGATGGGCGATTACATCGACCCTCAGCTCCTAAAAATTTATCCGCGGCCTGCTGATTCTTACATTTCAAATGCCAATAACATCTTCTTGGAGACGAAAGAGGTTTTCCATCGATATCATAACCACGAACACAATAGCGATCTTCTAGGAACTCGAGTTTTTGAATTCGCTCTTCTTCTGTTAATGTGTCGTCATCGTCGACGTCGTGAACGTCGTCATCTCCCTCCGGCGGAATAATCCCACAAGCAAATACATCTCTATTCACTGTGATATTTCCAATACCCGGATCATAAATTCTCCCAATTTTCACTGGTTCTTTTGTCCCTCCCGGTAGAAAATACATCCGATATTTATTCAATTCCCTCGGTCCTTTGATACACTCCAAACATCCTGAACCTGCTGTTGTCATAGTTTCAGTTTCAATTTGAATAGCATTCGTACCAGTATTACTCGCCTTTTTATGTGTGAGAGGATCAAATTTTCGACATGCACTAGCTTTGAAATCAATATACTCCAATCGCTGTTTCGGTCCTGTACTACCAACTACGGGAATTGGCTCGTCCGCTGTTATTGGTTTCCAAATCCAATCATACAAGTAATCTGGTTCTTCTTCGAAATCTTTCTTCCTCAACGCTGGAATCAGATTATACGAACTAAACCAATGTCTCTCCCTTGTCCAATCTTTACATTTAGTTTCAATTTCATCGGAATTCATACTGAAACATTTCTGCGCCGGAAACCAACCTTCGACTTTATACCAAGAAACACAAGGATCTCCACTAGAAACAGTTTTAATACAAAAAACTGTATCCAAAACTCCCTTGCTATTCGGGTATTTCAACTGATTCAATTGGCATATTTTCATTTCTTCACTCCATTCGTACGACCTACATGCAGGATTTTCTGTGCATTGTTTTGCACAGGCAGTACTTGAAGCTATGTTGCCGAGTGGTGGGATAATGTTTGCAGCGCCACCTCCAATACTGCCTCCACCACCACCACCACCAACTATAGTACCCCCGGGTCCGCCGGCATTAACTCCGTTGTCATCGCCTCCACTGCATTCTTCATTCGGTCCGCATTTTTCTCTAATCATCGGCAAAACTCTGCTTCCAGGTATGATGTAGCTAAACCCAGTCGTAACATGTCCAATGGTTTCGAAATAACCACCCGCACAATTCGCCGAGTTCATTGTACTTACCGCACCATATTTCTCTGCCCGCGCCATATCAATATCTAAAAATTCCCGTGCACCCAATTTCTCAACCTCAATTACCTTCCCGATCACGTTAGATGGGTCCACATATCGTTGATAAAATTCTCTCCCACGCAAAGGAGAACAAGGAAACCAAGACGACCCAGATCGTCTTAGAGGACCGAGTTCAGCTGAATCCGGTTCACTACCCAAAACAGCCTCCAACAACGCTCCCAAAATCTTTGGTTTTGGACTTCGACAAGCACTTCCAGTGAATCTTACCCAAGCTCCGATAGGATAGTCGTGTGCTTCCTCTTTATAGCTCAATAGTCTCAACTCATTATTCCTCACTCGGATTCTATTCTGAACGCAGTGGTGAGTGTTTGTGTAGATGATATTGTATTTACCGGTCGGAGGAGGAGTTGTCGTGTCATGAGGATCGATAAATGGACAGTCGTATAAGTATTTGAATTTCGTTCCACCAGCTCTGTGATGTCCATCTAAGGAAAATTTTGATTTTCTATCACCCAATTTATTATCGCCGTCTGCGACGTTGGTTTTGAGATGTTTTTGATATGCATCTGTGGCGGCTTGTCGAGCGTCTTGTGTAGTCAGATGGACATAGATATGGGGTTGTTCTGTTTTGTGTATTTGGTGTATTGGAGTTTTGAATATTAAGACATCAAAATTCATTTTAGCATAGAAAACATCACCACATCGTCCCAATTAATAGTCACACAAACACCGAGAGACTCAAATTCTCAACAGACTGATAGGTAACAACAACATCATTTTCATGACCGGAATCACCATATGATTGATTCATCAACTGATCAACACACATGATAACAATAATTCCACTTCAATTAAACACAACAATAATCAATACCTACAACACCCCTGCCAATTATATATCCATCAGTCCCACTCGATTCTTTCACTCCACTTTCAACTTCTCTCAAATTTCGAGTTGGATCACCAAAATTTTTTCTTTCATCGAAATCGTCCACCAAGAAAGGGATTTCTTCAAATTTTTCTCCCAATGTTGTTGCAACGGAATACAAATACAATTTACTTTCATCATCAAATTCAGCTTGACTTAAACCCCTGAATGGTTTCACCATAACGCGACCGCAACATTGTCTATAATTAAACCATTCTGGTTTTGTCCAGCCTATGCGTTGCGAACCGAGTAGAGCGCAAGAAAATTCGATGTAGGGAAATTTGGTTGTTGTTTTTTTTGTTGTGGTTAGGGTGGTGGTTGTGGTGGTTGTTGTGGTTGTGGTGGTGGTTGTGGAGGAAGTTGTGGGGGCTGTTGGAGGTGGGCCACATTGCTCGTAAATTCCGGCTCCACCACCGATGCCGGTTCCGTATCCGATGTAATAGACATTTCCAGCGATGGCAAAACCTTTGTGATGGGGAGGTTCAATTTTTGATTGGTGGGTTTGGTTGCGGTGGATTTGGTTTTTTTATGGATTTCAAATCTATTGACCTTAAACATCGCTCCCACTCCGTCAAAATCTACTAATAATGTCTTTTGTCACGAATCATCACAATACAAATGAAATTTCATCGAGTCAAAGACCAACAGATCCGCGGTCTGACCAACAAAACAATGAAGAAAAAACAATCCACCAATTATTATAACAAATTCGAATACCAGCATCCATCTCAAAAATTAGTTCATCAAATTTTTGACAATGCCAAGCTTTCAATTTTCCACCAGTCCATTCGAATCGGAATGAACGATATTCTGTCGGTGACAGTATTTTTTCTGTTTTTTTCACTGCTCTGTACGTTTCTTTCATACTAGTTCTTGCTCCCGATTTTTGATTATTCCAACCACCAATACGGAATTCGAAAAGTTTTGGACAGGAAGTGATTTGACCTGTTGTGGGAATGTGATTTGTAATTTTCTGATGGTTTGATATACTGGTGGATTTGATTGGTTATCTTTGACGCGATGAGAACTTTCCTATTCAATATTCGGATAATGTACATATGATTTGAAGAATGACACTTAGAATCTTATGCCCAACAACAACAATTTTCCATTGAATAATTTATCAAAATTATACCAGAGGTGACGTCTTCTACTTTCTCTGCTGAACATGCTTTGATATCTGCTTCTGATTTTGCGATAACAAAATGAAGATCTTTGCTTCCACGATAACCTGTGTCAATGTTACGTATTCATTGTTCATTTACTATAATTGTTAATTTTTGTTTTTGCAATTCAGACGACGAAATTTTAAATCAGAATTTTTTTCTAAGCTCGAAAAATGCAGCTCTCGACACGCATCACACTACCATAAAAACTCCACTATACGCAAATCAAATTTTGTTTTCCCCGTAATTTTTTGAATCCCAAACGTATAATCTCCTTGTGTTCGTTGGAGTAAATTCCACGTTTTTCCAGAAGAGGAACATTTTTCACCACTGTCGGTTGCGCTACCACTACCATCATAAACTCTATGTTTACTCCCAACACATTTAACCTTACCATCATCGTAGTTATCCGGAATTCCATTACTTTTTCCTTTATTACAAATCTCCAAAATTCCACCACCTGCACCTATACCAGTCGACCATCCGAGATATCTTGGTATTTGATAATTAGGATCTGTGTATTCGAATAGTATTTGCGATTTGTAATCCACCAACCATAGTTTTTTCGCACCATTGTCCCATTGAATTTTGAAATACCGAAACTCTTCAGGATTCAAAATCCCCGGTGTTTGTTTGGTTAATACGGGTGGGTTTTTCATATTTGTTCTGAGAGTGGAGACTTGATTATTGGATCCACCAATTCTGAATTCCCATACGTGTGGGCAAGTGACACTTGATGGGAGATTCGGGAGATTGTTTGCGGAACATTTGGCGATTTCCTTTGGGGTATTACCTGTGATTGGGTTGTTCGTTTGTTGTTGTTGTTCGTTGTTGTTGTTGTTGTGTTTTTAGATCATGTGGACAAATGAATTCTCGTCGACCAAATGTATAGCTAATTAAATTGATTCAAAACGACCGAAAATCCAAATCGACATACGTGAATTTCCATCCAATGCCCAAATTAATATCCAATAAATTCAAGCACCACAAATGTATTAAACAATACCGATCGCAATATACAAATCCTTATTTCCTCTATATCGAATGACCCATCGATCTGCTGTCGTTGGCACACCCATAACCGTATATTCCAAATCTCCCTTCGTCACTGTTCCTTTCATCCAACTCGCATCCGCTTTCGGCGCATGACTAATCCTACATTTCTCCATCGACCTCCGATCACTACGAGACTGGTCGTAAACTTTATGCCGCGAAGTCGGACTATACGGCTTTGGTATTGTTATGCTTTTGCCACTTTTGCCCGCATTAATCGAACCTGCTGAAGCGTCATCTGCCATAACGTCATCACCAAGTTGTTTTCCTCCTTCATCCTCGTCTTTATTTGCGTCCTCAAAACTCTGTTGCATTGTCAAATCAGTATTGGCAGCGTCTTGGAACACGATCTCGTCGTCTTGACCGGGATCATCTGCTGCTACTGGTGATGCGACCTCGTCGTCTTGCTGTGGTTCTTGCGGGGGCGGTATTGTTGGCGGTGGTGGTGATGGTGGTGGTGGTGGTGGGTTTAACTTTTCACCCGGATCCTCAGCGTCTTCTTCATTAAGTTCACCGCCCTCCTCACCACCAAGTTGGATGTAAGAATTTTGAAAACCGTTTGCTAGTATGTGCTGTTCTTGTTCTTGTGCTTGTTCATCAGATTCACCGAAGTCGGATACTGTCTGACTATTACGCGGGTCATTATCTTGATCATCATTGACATCCTTATTATGTACTACGGAGTCTTCTGGATTTGACAACTTTCGCGATTGCACCAATGATAGAATTGTTATTATTATGGCACTGCTGACATATGTCAGCAGCTTCACGCGCAGCTTCACAATCGTCATGATATTGGGTGATGATGGAAGAATCAGCTACGCGGTTTGGCAGCTTATAATGCTAAATTTCTCCGACCGCCGGCGACGCAATCACATCTTGCGTCTTTTCATTTGATATAGACTTAGGTGGCCATCGCGGAATATTGTATCTCTCGACTGTTTATGAATAATGTCATGTTCCCGTACGTCCGAATCCCATTTAGTAATGAAGATGTTGTTTCAAAAGTCTAACTATAATCACATTTTCACTGCTAATTCTACAAAATTCCGAAATAATTCTACATGAATGAAAGAAAATCACTACCGAATATCAAGAGTTAATATCAATGAAATTGGAACAATCGGTTGCGAAAATTTGGAGAACAGATACAGACTGTTGAATGTGTACACGCGTAATATCCTTGGGAAAACACTCTGATCCCAACTCTACAAATTTATATGCAAATGCTGACATTGCAATTGCTGCTCTCGGCATAATATCGCCGCACCATCCTTTAACAACTTCTGTCCAGACGCTCCAAACTTTATAAATTTGTCGCTCAGAGATATGATGTTGAATAATTCAAACGCGGTCGTGTCAAGATTTTCTGTGTCTCTGCGAGTTGAAGAACTCAATGTCTCGTACGATATAAATCCGATCTATGTTCGATGTAGAACAGGATCCATACAGAATCCATACACAACGATCCGCACCAATGCGTCACCCATCGCAATCACCCACATCCCATAGCTACGACATGAACTGATATACTAATCATCATATCTGACCTCAACAACATCAATGATTAACACTATTGACACTGACATGACTATAATAAAACGACATTGACAACTGCACTGTTGGTTATACGGACGCTCGTTGTTTAAGTCGATTCTTTTTTAAGTCTATGTTTTCCAACAATGTCACATCGATGCTTGGGGGTCAAAAAATGCAACAATTATCCTATACATTCTAAGAATTTTCAAATTTAAACCACTCTCTGACAGCAGACACTTCCTGATACAATCTCATATATATCATGTGTCATTTCCTTTTTTGACTGTAAAACTTGCACTGTGCAATAATTTCTTAACTCCAATGAAGATAGTGACATTGGAAACGTACCTACCTTCTATGTTGCTTGTTTGCTTGCTTCTTTAGCTCCACACTGTCAACCATGCTCCTTGTACGGGTGCATCCATTGTCATCGTAGACAACTTATAATATCGCTGCAGATTTACTCATTTCATTCTTCAACTGCGAAAAATGTCAAACCGTCAAAATGTCAAATGACGTCCTGCCGTGGATCAAAAGAAAAAAATTCCAACACATCATATTCGCTCATAATTCTTTTTTGGAATTACTTCTGCTATCTATCACTATGTTTAAATACAACTGCGCGGATTATAACTAACTAACTTTCAGAAAATCAATTATCTCATCCATATTGAGAAACATGATGAGAAAACTTGATTTGCCACTTTCATCGATTCAACTACTGCGGCTCGTCGTAAAACATAGAGAAATGATCAGATACTCACAATGGTTTTTATACTAATAAGAGGACAAAAACGTCGACGAAACAACGCCCATTTCAATGTGCCTCCTCAGAGAACCACCATGCTCCGATCATTATCTCAAAACAACTCAACCGCAAGAAGAATCGATTCGAAGACTGACATTTAATTAGTAGACACGCAAAATATAGTGTTGTTTGGTGTGGGTATTTTGTTTTGAGTTGTGTTTGTTAAATTTGTTTTGTACAGGTATTGACTCACACTACTTTTACTTGTCATTTATACAACGTTCGTTTTGGACCATATCAATCCCTAATTGCAGCAATATACATTTTGGAAATTCCAACTATACACACACATCATTTCTTTTTGACGACGCACAGCATGGAAAATATCATCATGTGCTCGATTTAAGCTCGAGATTTCAATGATGTATTGGAAAGTGTGTACTAAAGTTGCATTGTAATAATGATCCTTCTTGGATAAGCTTTTCCCCGTGTCAACTTCACGTATGCGTTCATCGACGCCACTATTGAAACCCTGGCACTCAGCATGTAACTGTTGTTGTTGCATTTCATTTGATTTGACTTCGGCCTATTACTGATCAAAAAAGTTCTCGTTTGATTTCCCCAACATGATCTTGCTATGCTCAAGCCATTCGCAACTGCAATTTCGGAAAATATAGATTCATCAAAAAATCCTATTTAGGCTGTGTGTATGCAGTGTCATGAAAAAATGATTGACGATAATTGTACGACGCTATACAACTTCTCCCAGTGAAAATTTGAATCTATAATTTCAAGAATCTATTATCAAGAATCATCATACTATTCTCTTGCAACATCATCTCCAAACTAATCTTGCAAAATTTGTATCAATCCGATGCAAATTGACTGACCTTCCGATTCCCAAATGCCTGTTGAATCTGTATCAATCTTTCTGCCGAAATATTGATAGGCATATCTCGTGCGCCATCTTCACGAGTCTTATCCATGTCTTTTTCGATACTAGCAATCTCTTCTTTTATCGACTCTAAAACTTTCCTTCTTTCCATTAGATCGTGTTGAAGTGCTTGTTCACGTTTTTCTTTGGCTTTCATAAGGTAGGAATCCAATAGCCACTTCTTCCTTATTGCCTGCAACTGCAAATCTCGCGGATCGTGTTCTCCTGAAATTGAATCACCACCGTGTAATCCACTTTTTTCAACATTGTAAAACCCAGACATTGCGTCACCGATCTTACCATTTGCATTGAAACCGCCGGCTTGATCACTAACTCCATGACTTCTGTAGTAATGGGACAAATTGTTCATGCTGGCAGTGTGATGCAAATTGTTGGTTGGGTCTGTATTGCCGTTTCTCTGTTGTTGCGCCCCAGGCGCCACTGCAGGACTGTCGCCATTTGTCGATGATGCTGTTGTTGCTGTATCTGGTGAGATTGCTACTGATTTCACAGTGGACGCTGCAGTTGACTGTATTGTGTTTCCGTTCTTATCCAGCAGTGTATCTTTCTGATATTGTATATTGTCAGCTTGTGTTGATTTCGATGGATTTGTGGACGAGACAATTTGTGGTTGCGGTTGCTGTGCATGAAATTGCTGTTGCTGTGAGGAATTAGATGATCCCGCTCGTCGTGAACGTTCTTCGATTTCATCAAGGAGTTCATCTGTGTGTGGATTGTGATTTTGGATCTTAAAAACGGCGAACGAAAAATGTAGTCAGTGCTGGAAAGGCTGCCAGAAAACTTTACAAAACCAAAATACAACGAATTAGACGCGTCAAGAGTTTCGCGCTTGTAAATGAATATCTCATCAATGGAGTCCGATATGCAGTTTGGGCATGGGCTTGGATAAAAATTTCAGTTACTTGCGCTCTGGTCAACACCTATGGGTGGGAGACTTCAATACTGCTCCGGCGAACCGCAAAGTTCTTCAAAGTTGTCCGCGGTTTTCAGATTTTCGACTCATCTCACCGGATGTTCCGTCGGCCTGCCGATTGTATTAACGACCCACTCAATGGTTCCAGATGAATGGCCGCCAAATCCAACACTTTCCATCGGATGACACCGCGTAAGAGAATCTTCATCACGGATGGCGAAAAGAGTTGACGAAACGAAAGAGCGACATGGATATCTTTATCGACAAAGACGCAATCAATGCGAAACCGACGATTCATTTTTGAGCGGCCCAGCTAAAGAGCTTACGGAAGGTGAAGATGATGCGGCCCTAGCTGAAGACACTAGTAAAAAAACTTCATTATTATTAGAGATTGGTGGTGCATTTGTCAACGGTTTATCTGAAAGTGCAAAGAAGAATCTTATGGCATTGACAACACGTGTCCGCAATTTGAAGTTGATGTACTTAAAAGGACCGGGTGCATGGAGCCATTGCGAATTGCTGAGTCAAATGGTAATTGTCATGTTGCGAGTCCCCAATTGCATGCAAAAACCAAGAGAGAAACATCAAGAGAGAAACATCAAGAAAGAAAAATCAAGGAACGAAAAAAGGAAGAAGAACAATGGACTATAAAGATCATACTTATTGGAGTTTGGATCTTACAAAGAAGATTCTTTCCAATGGTGGCTGCGGGACCGATATGTGCAAAGAAGACTTGCCGGAGAGTATGTGAAAGAATTTGATGAGTTTGCAAGGTATGTACGACCTTACTTGAGATCTGTATCCGAAGGGTTGGGAAGTACTACATTGGTACAAAATTGCAAAAGCGTAAGGTTAGATCAGGAATTATTGGTAATAATACAAATGGCTGGCGAAAGACTCAAAATTCTTATCGGTGATATAGCAAAGAGCCACTTAGTACAGAGAGAGTTGACTTAGGAAATCACGTACTTCCTCCATTTTTTCGACGTGTATGCGGACTGCACGTGTATGCGGACTGCATAGAGGAAGTCTGCTTACACATGGCAACCTGGTTTCTTTCCATTATACGAGTCGCATCAAACATTGGCTAGCCAATAAAATTCTGACAAACTCAGAAATGCGACACGTTTTTGTGGCCTGACAGATCGATCCAAACAGCAAGATTTTATATCGGCGCGTCTGCAGAAGCAGAATTCATATTTGCATCGGAGTTGTTGAACAGGCTTGCCAAAAACACGAAGGACATCGAAAACGCCTGAAAGGAACTCCCGGGGAAAGAGGGTTCTTCGGAGGTTTTGTTCCAGTTTTCAAAAAAGATGAAACTGGACGTGCCCGTCTTTATTGAATATCGATCGGGCGTGCTTAGAGGTTTTTTTCTTTCACCAAGTCTGCGACCACGCAGCAAAATTACCAGGGTCCAGGACCCAAAACCGGTCCCGATGCGTTCATCAATGCACGATGATTCACGAACCGCGTCCAACCACAAAAAACCATCTAACAAAATCCCCAAAAAATCACAAATCAAAACCTTCTTCAATGGTCTTAAAAGGATTACATGCCGGACGACACGGAGGTACACTGTAAGGACCCAAAACTTCCGGACAAGGTTCTAAACCTTCACCAATTCTTTTTGCTTTCATAACCATATCGTATGCCGCCTCTTTCGGTACACGACTATCTCTTTTATAACTTGGATGTTTCCTGATAAAATTCCTTATGAATTGTGCATTCGTTTGCACCTTTCCCGCCGCTCGTAACGCAATAAAATCCATGTACATGTTCAGTTTGTCGGCGGTCACACTGTCAACTCCCACAAACTCCAAATATGTTCTGCATAATGCAATCAAACCTGGAAAGTAGCAGGCACGTGCATTTGCGAATTTGTTGGATGTGAAAACATCGGATTTTGTTGAATGGGTTGAAAATCTATTTGGATTGTTTGGTGACGCAGCTGATGCTGTCGAACCCGATGAACCACCTGCTTGCTGATTTGCACGACTGCTTTGATCACCATTGGTATCTACATTTTCAAATCGCATTTCAAATTGTTCAACTGCGCCACTTGGATTGATTGCAGATGCACTTCCTCCACCATTTACGCTTGCTGCTGTTGCCGTCGCTCCTGTTGATCCATGCATGCTCGGACTTGTGACCCATTGATTTGGACTCATCGGCGAACACTCTTTTCCAAGCAAGATTTCTTTGATTGTCATTAGTTCAAATTGATCATCGCTTGCAACTCCATAATCTGGACCGCCGCAATCGTAACTCCCAGTTCTACCGGGCTCATCATAGTTTGGATACAAATCGGTCTGTATCGTATCAAAACCGCTGGGCCCACCACAACCACAATCATCCGTCGCGTGCAAAAAGTTGTTGTCCATAAAATCGGTACGCGGTGGTGTTTTACCGTTTAGATTGATTGGGTTTGGATTACCGTTTGTACCGTTTGCAATAGGACCAGTGTAAGATTGTCTACTATCTGGAGTGTTTTGGGCCTCTGCATCAATATCTGGAGTAACTTGTGATGATGCTGCCGCAGCTGCACCTGCAGTCTTTCTGGCGACTTCGGTTTTCTTCGCTTGAAATCTGGATTTTACATCTTGACAAATCTCGTATGGCAAGAGCCATTTTCGGAACCAGAATTTTGCTTCTGTAACTGCATTCATTCGATGGGCTTGTCGCATGTTCTCTTCTAGTTTGGAAATTGGAATGTAGAGATTGAGTTCTAATGCAAGGAGGACTCGGGAAAGGAGCACCTGTTAAGATTATTTACGTTATGTTTGGAAAAAGACGCCAGAACGTGCAAAGCTGCCACGGAAAATTGCACAGCCGAGACCGTGGCTTTTAACAACATCGAAGGAGTTTCAACATTATAATCAAACTGATAGTCACAATTTTAACCAAGCATGGGTCCAGGTGCCACCGGGCTCTATGCTAATGAGTTTTGGTCCGGCGAACATGTTAATGGAACACAGAACTCAACAACATATAGTATGGGATGATGAATCTAATCCAAATTATAAATCACATAAATTGAGAATTGGTGTTCAGATGGTCTTCAGTTACAATCATGGAGATACACCTGTTAAACCTGTTTTACCCCCTGGTTGTTCGATAAGAGGAAAGAAGGGAGTTAAGGGTAAACGATTAGATAAAATGGAATGGATTGAGTTTACTGTCGTGGATTCCAACGAAAGCGAAAACGATGCGGCAAGAAGAAATGTCGGATGGTAATATTGGGATACTTCGCGCCGCCATCGAGAGGCAAACAAGAATGTGATTTCGGAAGCAGACGCGCGAACGATTCGCGAGATCATGGGACTTGGGGAGACGGCACATGATTGTCTATACATTTCCGAATTTGACCAAAGCGTTTTCCAATTATACTGAAATCCAAAATTATCAAAAACCCAATTGCTATACCACAAACACAGTGAAAGCTGCATTTTCAAAGTCCGTCATTTGCAATTCCATCGTTCTGAATTCAACTCGCCATCCAACATGTTTCTCACTCGAAATCTCTAGTCGTCCTTTACTTGGATGTGGTGGCTTCCATCGTACCTGTGTTGTTATCATGATAATTCTAGATTTGAATCGAGATAGTTTTGCATTTGACCTTGTGGAACGCTTTGCAATGTGGGAATTGAAACTTGCAATTAAGTATTGCGTAAAACACACTGTGGAAGAGCAACAACAAAAGGCCTTAAGAGAGGCAACACACGCACCAGGGTAAGGAAAGACACAGGGGCCAGAAAGACAAGGGTAAGGAAAGACGAGAAGACTCCTCTTGGAAAAGCTACGGGAGAAGACAAAATAGTAGCAGATGTGTATAAATTCATACCGGCACTGCATGATCTATTACTAGTATTTGCCCACGAAAATGGTCTCACAAGGGGTTCCTAGTAATGTTAGAAACACAATCGTCTGCCCAATGCCAAAACCAGCCGAAAATTTAACTGAAAGAAGTAGTTATAGACCAATCAGTCTTCAACAGCTGCTATCACATTTACAAATAATTCTGAAAAACGCATCAATCAAAACACATCATTCATTTTTCAAACAATCATCAAATACCGATTGCCAATTGGTACTCTGCAGATTTTCAAAATGATCCACGTCAATTCGATCATCCAATTGCACTCTGTCGGAAAATATCACCAATGGATCTCGCACAAACAAATGCGCCACGTGCTTCGCCAATATTCTATCAATGCCCGCACTCACCAAACGATCCAAATGATTCTGCTCGTGTTCGATTTGTAGATCATTGTGCAAATCCGCCATAAGATGACCAGAAGCATTGCGACTGGTGCCGAGATAACAATCAATACCAGCGTATCGAGATTTTCGAAGGAATCTGGATCCGTTACCTGTTTTTGTTAATTGAATGAATGTCCACGCTAAGACTCTAGATGGAGAGATTTGCTTCGGTCAACAATCAACAACATATCCGATGAAACTGCTGCAGCGGTGGGTGAAGGGAACGGTGGAGTTGTGGATGGGGGGAAAAGGGGGGGAGTCCGAGACGGTGGCGGCGAATGTGCTGAGCTGCGAATAAATTTGACATGGCGCTGGTTCACCAACACAAATTTTTGGAATCGTTACTACAATGAAAACCATGATCGATAGTGTCATCGGCTTCTTTGCTTTCTGAAATATTACGTTCCTCTTCAAGGATCTTTGTTCTGCTGTAGTCTCAACTACGCACTACGTTGGTTGATCTGCGATCGAACAAATGAACAGAGATATAATCCGAGCTTCGACCAACGGAACATATATGTACGAATCGATAAAAATAATGATTTGGCCACCGCGCACGGTATACATATGAAAATGTGGGGACGAATGATGAGTTTCGAGGAGCGAATAGCAATCACAGTTCTATATTAATACAAAACGCGATTCACAGCTGCATCTTTCACCTGGGTTAGCAGAGTTATTCAAAGAGCCAAGACCCAGAAAGAACTCATCTGCCGCGGGAATCGGCTCTGCCTGCAGATGCTGATGTCCGCATGCGGGCGGGTGACTCCCTGGAGAAATCTGACTGAGAAGAAAACACAGTACAAGACAAAATCAAGATGGAAATGAAGATGAGAAGAGAAAATCCAAATCATGTCAAAATAGATGGGAAGACATTTGAACCTTCGAGCAGTACAGACGACAGTTATCTCGTGGAAAGAGTACAAAATCTGAGTGCGGAAAGAAAAACAGATTGTCCTTTGCTCATGGAAGACCAGAATGTTAGCGGTGGCTGAAACTCGCGATGGAAGGGGCCGGCATCAGAGACTCACACCAGATAACGAAAACGTTCTTGAAATGGCTCGACGACAACATGACGAACAAGATGTGAACGGGTTGGACGAACAACGGGAGTTGGAAATGGCAAAACAAGAATCGTTCGGAGAGCACAAAAAGTTGCAACAAGACTCTGTGAGAGAAGCCAAAATTGCTGGCGTTGCTGAACAAAAAATGGATGGAGTTGGCTGACTTGGTTGCAATTCGTACATACCCAGAAGACTCCGATTGTTACATTGTTCACCAATATCTTGCCTGCGGTTGCAACAGAAGACGAAGAAAGTGAGAGTGAGGACCGAGACGGCATGCGTATTCACGTTTGTGTTGTTGATTTTCTCACGCCGAAACAACTTGAAAAGGGCCATCAGGAACGGGCAGCTAACATCATAGTATTAGTGGGAAAGCAATTGGAAGTTGCAGCAACATTATGTGACGCTGAATAATAACCGTAGCATCAAACAAAAAAAACAATACCAGCCATTCTCTGATCACCCATCATTTGACCACCACTAGCGCCTCTTCCACGTTCTCTTGTTGTTCGACAATCTACGCTTTCGCCCACTATACTCCATCTTACGTCTTCTGCTAACAACCAACCTCGCATATATGGACTCGCTGCAGTTAATGCCATCATAATTGGTGTCAATACTGCAAGATGGTCATAGAGATGTCGGGATTCGTTGAGATTTGCAGCTTGAAATGTAACTTGGAGACAACAACATCCCATTCCGAAAGCCATTGCGTCGGCGTATACCTGTTTTGGGATAAAGATCAGTTTGTGAAATTTGGAACAGCCTCTAAAAATCCGAAGCAGCAGTTGGACCCAGTTGCTCTCGCTCGCCGCCAACGGTGGAAAAAGATCACCGATACTGCTGCACCGAAAGAGATCCCAAAGGATGCGAACAATTTCCAACAGCGCAACCAAGTGGTCTCGCAGTATCAGATGACATGAGTTTTTCTGGCAGTAATTTTGGAACAGCCCGTTGCGGTGTGTCGGGAGATTTTGCCATGTATCATGCCAAGTCCGTTAATCCGTCCGATAGAACGATAGTAGGCTTTGATGTTTACTTTCGGGCACAGCCGCACGCTAGGAGGTTTTTTTTGGTCTCCCAAACGACCACGAAAACGACACCAAACCCCTCGCCACTTCGACAAAACTTGCACTCAGAAGCATCTGTCCAAACTGACAAGATTGATTCAGAATAAAACACAATTCACAAAAAAATACCGTCTTCCCTTGATCCGCTTCCTCAACACTTGCTGGAACTCTTTTCATATTCTTTGGCAAACTTCCCCTCCTCTCCACACCATTTACACCATCAACACCGCCAAAGTTACTTCCACTGATCACACTCATTCCACCAACACCATTGCCAACACCATTACCAACATAACTGTTTATTAGAGTTCCACCATTAGGTCCATTGGTAGCATTTTCACTGCCTGAACTTTTATTGTTCTCTCCTGGTCCTCCTAACATTTGCAAATGTTGTTTTGTCAATTGAGAATTCGAACTACTTCGACCATTACCATTCGTATACTCACCATTCGGTGGCATTAGATTCACCGCTAAATTTGTGAACTCATCTATCAATTTCGGTCTTTCAATCCGAACTTTCTCCCCCCTTCTCTGTCTGATGTTTCTTGTCAATGTATGAAATCTTGCATGAGGAAAAATCACTTCATCCGGTATGAAGAGTGAGTTGGCACAAGGCCCAGGTATTTGCGGTTTTTTCTCTTCAAGTAATATTCCGTTATGACCATTGCTTGCGTCCGCTAAATTTCCCGGTGTACTGCTCACACTAGGAGCGCCACTATCGCTTGGTGCTAAACTGCTGCTATCTCTCAGCCCTGCACTGGGTTTCAAATACCAGAACTCACCCACGCCTAATAAAGGAAATACTGCCATGGTAGGAACAACTTCATCTCTATCTATTACGGATAGAATTCGGGAACGACGTAGTCGCATGTGATCTTCGACTTTGAGTAAAGCCGTGATACCTGGAGTTTTTTTTTTGGTGGAGTAAGAAGAGTTTCTGTTTGTTCAATGGCAATGTGTATCTTACAAAATTGTTGTAATATGCAAGTTGGATTCAATACAAACAAAAGTTTTTCCAAACAAATAGGATTTTCACCTTCAAAAGGTTTTCTTGGAGTCCCTTCCAACATCCATCTCCCATATTCTGGCATCCAATTACACATATCTGCTTCTGATAAACCATGACTTCTGCCGTGTGCTTCTAATGCTTGAAGATTTGCTATTATTTCTGGTGAGCGTAAGGAGATTTTTACCTGTGTAGATTTTGATGAATATGTATGTGTAACTCCAAACTCTTTTTTCATGATAAGATTCATGAAAACTGAAAATCAGAATGAAATTAGAAAAAAATTTACACCCATCCAAAACAATACATCAAACTAATAATCAAAACTCAATACCGTCCTTTCCGGATCATCCGGACTTCCCACCAGTTTTACCACTGCATACTCAATCTCATCACCCCATCGTAACAAATCGCATTGGATATCTTTTGTCGAATGAAATATATGAGCAAACTGCTCTATACCATGATCACGAACATACTTGAGTTTGTCGAGTGCATCCTGCCAATCAAGGGGGATTGATTCGAAAAGAAAACCCATGATTGTCTATTTCTGTGATTCAATCAATATTTAATACACAACTTGTGAATCACTGTCGGTTTTGCAGCAGGAAACTATGCTGCAATTGATGGAAAAATACAATTCAATATTGCTTTTAATCGAATACAGAAACTACAATTACTCTTCAGTCGATATAATGATTCGACGTAGAAGATCGGTTCAAATCACGTCCGACTGATAGATCGATCGTTTAGAAACCTTGTTGAACATCTTTTTACAAATAGTACCTGCGGTCAATTATGGAATTTAATCATTATCATCCTCATCATTATACAAATTAACGCAAAAATCTTCCGCGGAAAAACTATTTAAAACTAAGACTATCCAAAAACTTTAGAACCGTTAATAATCAATGAATGCTCCAGGGGGATTAATGTGTCGAGTCGAGAAAATTTGTACTAAAACAGGGTGCAGACACAGAAACTACTGATAATGAGAAACTTATGTAGACACTGCCAACTTATTATTATCACAATTTGTGAACCAGACAAATATAAAAACACTAGTTAACACCGATACTTGAAACCGGGCCTAATGATGTCGCTGCAATTGAAATTGGATGTTTTAATATCACAAATTTCCCCAGAAGACTCGAATGAAATTCGAATCTACACTGCAATTAACCTGTACATCTGTACAATCATTTGGAAGTGTCATTATACGACAACACACGACATGTAAGGGACGATGGGACACGCAATGACATTATATATCCAAATATTGCAGGATTGCATTGATCGTGTTTTTCGAGAAATTGTTATATTGCAAAAAACGCAGATGTGATTTGGTCTGCCCATAATGATGAAACAATACTTGTTTTTGTCCATGCTTGACAAAAAACAATTGAGATCCAACAAGAAAGAAAAACATGCTCAGAACACGACACCTCGTATCTAGCAGAGAGTGACGCAAATTTGAAACGCCTTGCATCGTGACACGGTCTCTACCTTCCAAATGCTCCACTTGCAGAAATGATACATTACAAAACGAAAAATTGTTAGAGGTTCATTTGATTTTTCCCGCATGTCAGCACAAAAAAATCGATTCCAGTTCTTGCAGAAACTCTTCTTCAAATCAGTTCTATCAAAAGTCCTACATAACATTATGATAAAATTCAATTCGGCAAAAATGATCTTTCACAACTCCGCATCATCTTCAAATTCCTCAACATGTTTCCAAGCCAAGTCTTCCCTCCTTTCAGTCCCAGAAATTTTCTTTGCTAATATTTTCTCCTTCAATGCTTCTATCTGTTGTAAACTACTTTTCAATCCACCGCTAGTTCCATCGGATCCACTTCCTCCAAAGTGCCCCAACAATGTATCTACAAACTGTCTTTTTCCATGATCCGTTTTATGCGACAACTTATTCACTGCTCGTATTGGAAGATTCCAATCATCTGGGTGTAGCAAGTCCCTCCGAACGAAAAACACATGCGAACCCATTTCTAAATTGTAGATGTATTCGTAGCCGTGTTCTTGCGCAAGCAAATAGTATGCGTAGAGAGAACCTGTTGTATATCGAGTGCCATCCCACTCAGCTTTTGGGTTGTACGCCACGACAAGAGTTTCATCCAAATCTAAATCTGCATTGTAATCTAATGCAACTACTCGTGGTCGATATTTCTTCTTCTCCAACAACGCTTTCCAGACCCAGTAATCGTTAAAATCGATATCTATTGTGAGTAGATCGAAATTCTCTGGGACGTCGTATTTGTCGAAAACTTGATTCACATTTTCTGCGGTGATAAATTCGTTCTCCACCAGGTTCAAACCGACACATCCAGAACCGCATCCGCCGTGAATGGTTCCGCCGGGCTGAAAATCCATCAAAAGACCACGCCATCCACAATGTTCTCTGAGCCATGCACTGTTGAGCATGTGTGGTTTTCTTGCGCCGAATTCAACGAAATAAGGTGGCGTTCTTGATGCCGGATCTGTGGGTGCATTCTCTGAACTTGCGAATCCGATGTTCCAGAATATCGCTCTGAGGATTCCATCTTGTCCGCACTGGGTACAAATTCGGATTTCATCGTCGTGACCAAGAGATCGGACAAACGGCGTCAATACAGTTCCTCTTGCTTCGGTGTCATTCCATGGAACACAACCGACTGTTCCATAGTAGGAAAAATTGAGGGAATTTGTATCGTTCATTACGGTGCAGGTCTGTGTGTATGTCGTTTGATACTTACATTGGGTAATTTCGGCGGATGGATGCAGATTCTCGAAAAAGTTGTCGTTACAATCTCTCGAGTGATGAATTATGCGGGTTTTCCGACAGTCGGACTAGTAGCTTTACGTATTGTAAGAAATCTAGACAACACGGTCAAAATGCTATGCACTGACAAGCGGTTCTGGAGTTTGGATGATACTTTTCAGAATAGGGAACTACCAATCGAGGGCAAACAAAACATCTTGATCGACTTCTGTGTGTGGCTGTCACCGTGCGAAAAATTTTGCACGTCAAAGACGAAACTGAAACCACCAGATCCGCAAACTTAGATTATTTACTACCTAGAATCGACGGAACAACTTGCAAGGTCCATTTTAGATGACTTCAATGTTAAACTAGTAGCACTTGGAACAGAAAAGAATGATATATAACTCTGCTAGAACAGATAACGTCAAAAGCTTCACTTGGAAAAAGACGGGGGACGGTAAAACTGCTGCACACCGTACAAGGCTAATACCGACAGTCCGAACTTTCCGCAACAGAACGGTATTTGACTCGACAAAATCAGATTTTGCGAAAATTGCAGATAATGTCACAAACAACGCTACAATAACCGATGAGTTTCTACTCCGAACAATTCGGCATCATGACATCATGTCTCGCTCGCCAACAAAAAGATGAAAGCGGGAGCGCCCCTGGCTCGCCACTGCTTCTTAGTATAGTTCTGCATCGAAAAATACCAAAAAGAATACGGAGAGATTTTGCGGCCGCAAGCTTCATGAGACAAACAAAGCACCAGCTGTGCCGGTGGGTGGACCAGAAGCTCTGGATAGTCTAAATCGCGACGCTGCTCACTGAGGATCTATCAGGCTTCATGGATCAAGGCGCTTCAAACTCAGTACATCCCGCAGCAAATCGTCGTAGCTCGGTTGGAAATAATCGAAACGTAACATTTCAAAATCAAAATAGAATTATTGTCCAAGTTCAACATGGGTACTCGAGGAATGACTAACACTATGGTTGGGTATTCCCCAAGGACACTAGGCGAGTTCTGCGGGGCATGGGAAAAGTTCGTCTACTTATGAGATGTAAAACAGATCCAACAAGCGTCGCTAGCTTCTGTTGTGGTGGGGGGAGATGTCAGCAAATCCACCCCCTACCATATGCAACCAAATCAAAACTTTCATATGTAATCCAACTAATTGGAGAATGGACTCCTGGGAAAAGAAACGCCAAACACCAAACGACCATCAAATGCGGTAACAGTTACATACCATATGCAGATATGTGGTTGTTCTTGTGTGAAGTTGCCATAACTTTATGATTGTGTGATCGTCGTATTGTGGATACCTCGCGACGATACTGTCGACAACAGTCACGTCTTACGTTTTGCGGAACCCAAAAGACGACCCTGGTATTCGAGTCCCTGGCCCGAAAGATCACAGTGGAAAGAGCGGAAGGAATGCATTCCGTGTCAGAAGACACTCGTCGATTGCGGCAGTCGAGGAATCAAAGGCGTGGCCGTTGTTTGACCCCATGAAAATTTTTCAATCATTGGCTCTCGTCATTGAAAAACACGCCCACGATCGTCAGCAAGGTATGATGGCTAAATTCAATAGGAAATCTGGTCACGCAGCACATATTACGCCAACCCACAGATGAGATATCTGTACCCGCGGTGGGCCGCAATTGGAGGTTTTTTTCCCGCTGCAAGACCGACCGGAAAGAAATCACCCACGACATACAACCCTAGTAATCCATCCAAAACTAACCGAAAACTATCAATCAACAATCTCAAAAAATACATCATGCTCTCCACACATAGTATATGTCGGTTTCCAAGCTCCTGCATCTGCTGTATAATAATCTCCACAATTCACATACTGTCTCGCTGACGGCAGATAACATTGAATTGCACTTCGTACAACGCAAGACTCATCGGACTTTATACACGAGAGTCTTTCTAGCATTTTCCAAATAGGCCATTTCGTCAAGAGAAGATCGAAATACCTGTTTTTTGTTGGAGAATTTTCTTTTTTGACAACTTGTTGACAAGACACAAAGACATCGACCCCTTGCTACTTCATCAGTCCCGAAATTGATCCAACCAAACATCAATATAAACGCAACGATCACAACCAAAACCACAAACCAAAATACAATGCAATATTCTGTTTCTGTCTTGTATAACTCAACACGGCATCTTGCGCTGCAGTAACCAACACAAATATGACATTGTGTATTTCATCCATTGAAGACATATACACGCCATGTTGTTCAATCATCTCGATAGCAACTCCAAGCAATGCAACAGCTAATCCAACAGGACATTTCGATTGCTTCAGAACCAAACCCAAATGATGACCCATCTCCAAATTTTCTCGTCTGTCAATTATCGGTGTCAATGTTGATATGTATTCTTGAACGAATGCATTGTCCTGTTTTGTTAGAAGAATTGTTGGAAATTTGTCTAGTGTGTCCTGTCCGTTGCTATTCTGAAAAGTCATGCGAGTCAAATCTGAAAAAACTTCCATGCATGCAGACATACAATACAATTTACTGCAACTAAATTTCAATCAAACTCCCCCAAAAAACAACAACCAAATCAATACCACATCCATTGAATCACATTCACTATTTCGATGAATATTTTCATAAGTCCCTTCTGGCAAGTCCGCCAAAAAAGCTTTCACTTTTCTACTGACCTGATCCATCTGCGCAAACAATGGCCATCCACCTTGCAATATTCCTGGCCAAGAACTTTGCAACAAGTCCAAAACCCCCGTATGTGCATTCATTTGGATCAGAAAATCCAACACGTCATTGTCTGCCTCGATAAACGAATGCATATCAGTGTACTCATAACTTGCCAACCTCAACGATATAATCCCAGGCACACACTCGAATTGATGCCTCTGCCACGACCATTCGAGAAGTTCCTGGAGTTCGAAATGCCACACTGCTGCTAGTTCTTTTTGACCAGTATTGGTTAGTTCCTCGTGACGCTTTTGATAAGTAGACAAAACTTCTCTGACCCTTGACCATCGTGCATGAACATGAGAATTTGAACAATACATGCATTGACCGTCGCAGGCGAAACGATCGGCACCGAAAGTGTAATGTGTCGCATAATCGTATTTTCCGGCGGCGACGAAAAGTGTGGAAGAAGTAGAATACCGTCGTTGTGATTCGTCACCTGGACTCCGTATAGACTCCTCGTGCCTCCGTATCAGAGTTTTTTCCTTGCCGTTGAAGTTCCTTCTACCAATCTTTTCCAAAATAGTAGTACCATGCTGCTGCTGCTGATGGAAATAATGCTCGACAAACACTTGTATTATTATGATGACGTGCAGATAGATTATGAATCTTTTCCAGTTCGAATGATTTGGGACACCCATGATTATTTGAGATGACACGATGATGACGTGTCGAATTTCAACTGTTAGATTAACTTATGAATCCATGGATTGAATATCAATAACTACTACACTGGACAGAGAACAATGATTTCCATGGAAATTCCAAGCAGATCGTCAGATCCGTCAACATGCAAACTAAACACAAACCAAACACCAAATGAATCGCAGGAACACGGATATGTCTCAACATAAATTTCCTGGCCGCCCTTCCAACACTGCGTCGGTGCTGTGAAGAAAAATCTCATCTCCACAACACACCCGTCAAATAATTTCGAGACCACTACAGAAACATTTTTGCAACAGAACAGTGTTAATCATCATCTGAACTGTCATCGCCGTAACCAGCGAAGAGCCCCGAATTACTCCCCGAGGTTGTTTTTTCTAATTTGGATTTATCCCCAGCGGCAGCGTCCTGATCTTTCTTTCGTCGTCCAGACCTACTTCGAGATCTACTCTGCGCATCGCGGCTACTGGAGCCGACATTCGCTGGCTTTTTCACTATCAAAACTTTTGCTTTCACAGTACCCTTATTCTGCCCGTGTTTCTTCGCCATCAAGATTTCTTGCTCGTCTTCTTTCAACTTTGCCGCGACCTTTCCACCGAAAGCATGGTTTGCATTTTTCTTCTTTGAATTCGCTGTGCCGTCGCTACCGTCGTTGGGTGAATCTGGCAACCCTAGTTCCTTCTTCTTCTGGGCCTTTTTCTCCTCATCCAAAAGTTTTCTTTTTGCCGCTTCGAAATCTTCACGATCTTGTCTTTTTATCAAGTCTTCATAAAGTCTCTCGTTTTTCTGTCGATTTTCGACTTCTTGTGTGAATTCTTTTGATTCTTGTAAACGTCGGTCTTCTTCTTTTTTCAGAGCCGTTATTGTTGGATCTGCGGGTTTGTTTTTATTTCAAATTTCAAATCAGATTTGAATTATATGCTTTTCCGCTCCGACTAAAATCAAATGACTTCAATGGTTTTCAGCCTAATGTGTTTGACAACAGAACTCAGCCACTGAGTCGACAAAAAAAGTAACAACACAAAACAATGCTCTAACGATAAAACACTACCTTCATCTTCCGGTCCTCTATCGCCTGTAGATCGTTCTGTATCTACTGCTGTTTTTCTTATTTTCTGAAATTCCGGCAAAGATTTCAGCCTGTCTTGTTCTTTTTCATAAGCTGAAAGCTCTTTCTTTTCAACAATACTGTTGATTTTTCCATCCTCTGTGATTTCTTCTACAAGGGTTTCTCGCTTTACGAATTGCATGTTTAATGTTTGAATAGATTCATTTGTGAAAATAGAGGACTTACATTATCGAATATAGACCGTAATCATGGATGTTGAAATAATCCTTGCAATGCATATGGGCCCACTATTAAACGCAAACAAAACAATCCTGCCAATACAAAGAACGAAACTATCTCCAAAAGAAACATCTTATCTCTATATGTATATGCATCATCGTCATCAGTCATGATGAAATCAAATTCCCAGTCAACAACAAACTGCTCGGAGATCGAATGTGGCTTGGAGAATGACATTGATTGCACGATGAAACCCTGAGATCATTCATAATGGATGCAAGATTGAGATGAATTTATGGGATGCCCGAATTGAGAAGATATGTTTGAGATGAGGGTCATGGTCATATCAACAATGCGTGGAGTCAAATTTAACAAACGTCCCGAACAATCACCCAAGCCCGACGCTGCTTGTATTATATCAACCTTCCAACAAGACTCCAAGGAGCTACCATATCATCTTTTTGAAAACAATTCCCGGCGAATTTTGAAAATAATGCGCAAAGCCTCCCCGACTCACGAAATCGTCACATGATGTATTACCGCATTCCTATAAAACAACTTTTTCAGCAATTCCGCTGCAGCAACACTCCTATGCCTCCCTTTCGTACAGTTTATACTGATTGCATGCAGGTTTTCCTTCTCAACTTTACCGATCACCATTTCCATCCACACTGGAAAAAGAGAACATTTACTAACCTGTGATTGAATCTCGATCGACAGTCCGTTGTTCTTCTTCAGATTGATTCCTCGTCCCCTGCCATTCAGCACCGCTGCATTGAAATTCACTTCTGCTTGCGGCGGCGCCGCTTTCAAAAGTGCACGTCCCCATGTGTAGATAGCGATTTTACGGTTCGCATCGAATTTGATATCTTTGCTCAGATATTGAGTTTCGATCGAGAAGTCGTCATCTTCCGGCGGTAAATTATCGTCGTCGTCTTCGTCCTCGATAAACCCGAGACCAGCATCAACATTTGCTCGCGCCCAATCCAAGATTCGTCTTGGAAATGTTCGGATTGATACAATTCTAGCGTCTTCGTTTTCTGTGGTAAAGATCGCGACTAGTTCGAGCCTCAAAAATTCGCACACGTCTTCGAAATGTAATCCGTCACAAGAAACCGACAACATTCCTGGTAGATCTAAATCTTGTTCGATTGTGACACCGCGACCCGTTTTGCTGTGGACGTAGATGTTGTTTCCGTAATTTTCGAACCCGGCATCTAGAAGGGCCTTGAGAAATGTTCCGTTTTGGAAAATGTTGATATTCTCGATGGGGTTTGGTGTTGCGGCGGCGGCTGCTGCTGCGGGTGCTGGCGTTGAGGACGCCGATGACGCAGAGGCCTCTGTCGTTGCAGGCGTCGATTTTGGATTTGTATTCTCATCTGCCGCCTCTGTTTTTCGAATGAATACATCATCGAAATTCTCTTCTGATTTCGTCCGATATTTCTTATTCTCCAGTAAACTATTCGTCTTATCCACAACAAACTGGAGAATTTCCATGCCCATCTCCATACCCAGTTGCACTTCGTCACCACTCAAATACGATTCGATTTCCATGTTCATCTCACTTATCAACTGAACTATGTTTGTTTGCAGTCGTTCGTCATCTTGCTTATCTGCATCTAGCATCCAGTCGTCGTCTGCAGTGTCGTCACCAGTGTTACCAGCTGCTGTGGACTTTGCCTCGATTGCCAACTTTTCTGCTTCTGGATAGTTTGCTGGAAACGAGACTACCAGTATCACTTTCTTCACCAATTTCGCAATGCCGTCGTTGTCACTGTAGTCTATCGAGGTTGCGAGAAGCGCATCCAGAGATAACTTGAATTGCAGCGTAAACGGTGGTTGGGGTGGAGTGACTGATTGGATTTCTGGATAAACGCTTTGGAGGACTTCGAGTTCATCGAGCTGTTGCTGATTTGGAGATTCGCCCATCGTTTCTGCGTTTGTCATAATAAACTAACGTGATCTCTTCGTATTAAGATATAATAATTGATCAACTTGCTACAATTTCGTAATAAAATACTTTGCTTTTCCCGTGTTTTTTTCTGTTTGTTTTTTTTAATTTGTTTAGATGATAACGATATACGGATACAATTCTGTTCAGAACAAATGAATTCAGATAGAACGGAGAAAGATCGAGAATGGATTCGAAAAAGATGATACGACTCTTCTGACATGAAATCAAACTTCAGACGATGAACAAACGAGAATTGAAGATCGACGACAACATCATATGTGCGAACAACTTGCGTACCATTAGTGTGCTTCCATCTTCGTTTCAGATTCGCAAACCCAGTGATGCCCCGAACTCAGAGTTCACCATGTCTCACTCCACGCATGATGACTTTTCTCATTCAAGAAACTGAAATCTTTGTGAAGGTTCAATAGCACATTGAGCCTGCAATGCCAGTTTTGATGATGATGTGATCTGTGTTTCTCCATGGTAAATCATGCCAGTCTTTCCCGTGGCACCATACAAACATGATCGATTACAAAATGATTTTCCTCCAACACAACCAAATCCCAATCTATACAATAGTTGCCAATCTCAACTTCCATACAAAACCTCTTCCAACCATGACAAATAATGTGTACAAGAATCAATTTCCAATCTTTCATCTGGACTATGAGCGAACTCTATATTCGGTCCAATACTACAACAATCCAATGCTGGAAACGTCTCTTTCAACACACCACATTCCAAACCTGCATGTATTGCGTAAATTCTCGGCGCAGCAGATTTTCCCCCATCTTTCTTCTCACTACTACTTTTTTTGCTCGTTGTTCTTCGATAAAACGCCTCACATACTTTTTTCAAAAGTGGCGCGTCCCATATCGGTTGCCACGCTGGGAATGCTGCGATATTTTCTTTTTGCGTGATTTTCAACCCATCGCCAGGGACTAGTTCACCTAACGATGTCAATTTCTGCTGGTAGAAGTCGAAAACTGTGTTGCAACTTGAACGGAAGAACATGTGCACGAAGAGTGATGATGTTTGATTCGGATTTGCGAATTCGAGATTTTTCGTCAGATTTGCTATGTCTTCTTCTGTCATTTTGCTGCTGCCTCTCTTTAATCTCTCCTTATCCTCTGCTTCTCGTTCTGCTTTCAACTGCGCATCCTGACATCGCCAGCATCTCAAGTTGAACGGTTTCATAGCACATGCGTTTGAAATTTCATTTTTGACTTCTTCGACTGGCTTGCAATAAGGAATTCCGAATTCATCGACTTCGTAGTTGCTAAAAAGCGTGTTTGTGATTGGATCTGGATCTTTTTGGATCTCGGCAGAGGCTGTTGTGCTGGCGTCTGCTTCCGACGAGCCCATTTCTGGTTTGAAATGAGGCCATTCCATCACACCGAAGTTGATACTACTTTCTACTAGAGGCGGATGACCACTGCTCTTGTCACCATCCGATTCGCCACCGCTTACATATGCCAACACTCCGTGTGGCAAATTAGACAGAAAATTGAGCATCCTTTTCGTTGTGCTCGCAGCCAAACATACTTGCGGACTATTCTTCTCCTGCTGCTTCACAAACTCAGCCAAGCCTCTCTCGGCAATAATGAATTCGAGTTTGCCTACATCCTCGACATACTTGCATTCTTCTTTGATGTCTTCGATTTCAGATGCTAGAACTTCTTTACACGTCGGAGTTGCTGGATGCTTTTTCCCATCTTGTAATCTTGCCAAAACGAATGTGCAAGTCGCTTCCCTCGAGATCGCTGAACAACCTGTTCCTCCTTTCAAATGCAGCAAAAACAGTTCCTCACCAGTTTTCTGCTCATATTCACGCATCACTTTGAACATCAATCTTAACAGAACAATATTTGAATTCTCAAAACTCTTATGAATATCCACCCCCGAATGACCACCGTGGAAGCCTTTCAGTTTCAACGTTACTACTCGAGCTGAACTCGTACTTTGTTTGGTTCTTGCGTCGGTTTTGAAAAACTCCGATACTTGCACATAGTCTTTGCTTTTCGCATAGTAGCAGTGTTCAAACCCACCAGCACAGCCGATACAGATCCCGTCTGCTTCCTCTGTGTCGAGGTTCAGGAGTTTTTTCGATTTAATTGATTTCTTGTCGATGTTTTCCGCTCCAAAGAAATCGGTTTCTTCGTTAGCAGTGCAAAGCAATTCAATCGGAGGATGAGAGTCCAAAACTTCCATAGCTGCTAGGCCTGCGGCAATACTCACACCGTTATCTGCGCCGAGAGTTGATTGGAGTGCACTACGAATGTAGATTTTCGGAATATTGTTGGCTTGGTCTTTGCTCAGTTTCTTTACTTCATCAAGACTAAACACTTTTCCCTTCTCATCGACAATTTCCAACAGAAGTCCATCTTTTTCAAAGTCATGTTTGCTTTCTTCGTTTTTTGAACATACGATATCAAGATGGCCTTGCAGACAAATACTGGCATCATTTGCGCCAGCTCCAACACCATTTTTGCGGATAATCAAATTCCCTCCTTGATCAATAGTGGCGTCGTATTTTGCACTAGGTTGTGCTGCTTTCAATTTTTCGACGACTTCCTTTATGCGATTTCTTACCGGATCAAGCCGATTATCTTTTGCTGGTAAGATGAAATTCGTACTTGGCCGCGGCGTTTCGAACAACATGAACAGATATCGCCAGAAGGATTGGACTAGTCGCAGGGTACGATCAGCTTCGTCAGCTTTGTCGCTGAATTTTGTCATCGATTCGACGAGCTCAAGGACTGTGTCGAGCGTCTTGCTGTTGGATCCTGCTTTTGGTGTGAACTGCTCCATGGTTCGACGACGGGAAGAAGAACGAGATGGTCGTGGATTTCCGGATTCTTGGAGCTTTCGACGTTTCGGATCTGGGGATGGGGATTTCTTCATGTGTTTATTTTGATAAAACTCTATCCTAGTATCTATTGCCGCGACTAGCACTACATGAACATTGATCTATTTTGTCAGATATATCAAAATCAAATCCCTGCCATGTATTTATCGTGTGAAGAAAAATCAAACATCCAAATCAAATTCCATCATGTTTTTCGTGACCAACTACAAAATTCTGAACTGAACATCGCAATTTCCCGAATTCAACACCAGATCTGGATCATGCTTGGTCCAATTTCGACAGACCAATCGAATACGTGGACTTGAAAGTAATCAGAATATTCATGTCGCAATTTTGTTTCGCTATTCGCTCGCAAATGATAAATTGAGATCTGCTGCATTTTCAAAGATACGACGAGCCCGTGCAATGTTGTCTGCGTCATTTCGCTGATCCGTTAAATCAAACCAATATTCCGATTGCCACTCTTGGACCTTAACAGCTGGATCGCTTCCAGGCTTCGTCCACGGAGGATACGCGTAAAGCGTGTTCAACCCTCGCCCCACTACACCATTTCGATTTTTGTACCGCTGCATCACTCCGTTTGGGAAAATGAATTGACCCCGTAAAGATTCGTCATCACCTTTGACCGAACATAGCAAGAAATCACCAACGTCTTCGAAATTCCGACTTAAACCGCCGTCTCTCCACTTATCTTTTTTTCCGAACAAAAAGCGGAGTGCTCGATGCTTATCGGTGGGGGCGTTTACTCGATGAGTCACGCGATGCAGTCCTAATCCGAAAAACACTTCGTGTCGCCCAGAAAAAGTCTCTTCAAGACCAATGTGGTTATACAATCGTTCTTTCGCGTCGTAGAACAGCTGCATATTTTTCCTCGCTCGATACAAGCTCGACATTTGAGCCAAGTCTCGGAATGGCATTGCGGGATACTTTTTCATCTCACCTTCGAAACTTGCGAGAAAATCAGATTTTGGAATCTCATACTTACATTGTTCAACTTGGCTCAGGTAGAAACCGCCCTGACTGTCCAGTTTTGGGTCGCCAGCTGGAATTAGATACGTCTTTTCACGTGCAAGATGCAGAAAAAATACTCCCAGACCGAGTTCCCTGATGGTCCCCTTCGGCAATCCAAAACACCAAATGCCCTTCTTTCCAGGCTCAATTTTTGTTGTTGATCGTAGCACCACCGGTTTATACCTATCAGTGGCGCCATCACTCACGCACTGGACCGCTAAACTGGCGCTGCTGGAATGCGGCAGGCTCTTGATTCGGTAATCTGAACTCGATGAGAGCAATTTGCTCGAAAATGACAAACGCCCATCTACAACCGCATTTACCCGCCTTTCCTGGCTGACAATCTTCTGTGGAGTGAGAGCTCTGCGCATGTTTCGTGATATACCGACAGAAATTGATTTGTGAAAGCCTGAATTGAAACATCACATGGTGCAGCTTGATTTCTGCTCTGTCATAACCAGCCACAAGTGTTGCAGCTGGTAAATTCATACATTAGAATCCGAACAGCTCGCCACATGAACACGCGCTAGTCGGCGGACGACTGATTGATCATGATAACGGCAAAATTCTCACATGAACATCGGAACTTACCGCATCCAACGCCAGCTTTGAATGTCATTTTGATTCAATTTTAGAGAATTCTCAGGATATTCATGTCGCAAGTCTGTTTCACTGGTCGCCGACAAATGAGATTTTGAGATCTGCTGCGTTTTCAAAGATCTGCCGAGCACGTGCAATGTTTTCAGCATCATTTCGGTGCTCCGTCAAATCAAACCAATATTCCGATTGCCACTCTTTTGTATGTTTGCTCACAACCGTTCCAGGCTCAATCCAAGGAGGATAGGTGTGGATACCGTGGAGACTATCAACCACCACCCCCTTTCTATTCCGATACCGTCGCACTGCCTCTTTGGGGAAAAGAAATTGACCTTCCAATTTCTCCTCGTTTCTCATTGTGCACAAGAAGAAATCACCACATTCGTCGAACTTTCTCGCGCAATGCAGGTTCTGCCCCAGCTGCTTCGCGAACGAAAACCACTCGCTACGATTGCGCAGGGAAGAACGGCGATTTATTTGATGAGAAAACCGGTGAGTTCCCAGATAATTCACAAACGAGCTCTCAAGAGAATACGAGATGTCCATGTCCAGAGCTGCGTAGAGACGGTCGACAGACTGATGTAGAAGTTTGCGATGATTCGTGTGACTCTTTCGTTGTGTCAACTCTGCCCACTCAGCAAATCGCTTTGGAGAGCACTTTTCCAACTCGCCTTCCAGTTGAGAAGCGAGCTCCGAGTCACTTAACTCGTATTTTGCTTGCTCAGATGGGGAGAAATGCATGGTGCTGCCTTTTCCTTTCAATTTTGGTTCCTCATTTGGTATCAGATACACCTTGTCCACTGCCGGTTGACACACAAAGAGACCCGTCGGTATTGAGTCCATCAACGTCGGCCGCCTGTTGATAGTAACCCCACCGCTTGGTTGCGTCACACGTGCACCACCCAATGAACGCAGAAATAGCGGCTTCCACTTGTCCGAGGTGCAGTCATCGCGTCGTCGGCACACAAAACTTGCACCACCCTTCCCCTGCAAGTTCTTGACCACGAGATGTGGCGCCACTTGCGTCAGCTTTTCGAGAAAATATTTCTTACCCACTCTCATGGTCTCTTGCTGGATATACCACCTTTTTCTTTCCTGTGCCAGCTCAAGATCAAGAGCCTTGACTTTTGGCGCTTCTGTACCAAGAAAATCATACCAACTGACCCAATCATCTTTGTACGCGACATTAGGCGCTACAGGAACATTGTTTCGGCGTCTCGTTTTACTCCAAGAATCATATTCGGATTTCGTCTTCAAACCAAGGTTTCGCGCGATATTCCGAGCCTCGGAAAATGGAAGGAACCGTAGTCGCGCAATAGATCGTTTCATGAGTGGCGTCAAAACTATGCACTCACCTACCTCGTCTTTCCCTTCTTCGATTCATATATTCATCATAATCCACCCCATCCCTATAATTCATACCCCTAGGCAACGGTGGACGTCCTTGAATATTGTTTTCCGGCAAACTCGCTCTATCCAATCTATCGTTCACGATGCTATTGTTTGAAGCTTGCGCTCCCATCTGATCCCATCGGTCGAAAAAACTATCAAAGAAACTTTCGTCATCTTCCTCTGCAGCGCCGATACTTTCATCCACGATATCTAAATCAATTCCTCTGCTGTAAAGATTGTTTCTTCTTCTCCAGAGATTCGCCAAACATCGAAGACAAATGTAATAAAGATTTCCGAGTCGTTCGCAGATGACTTTACAACACGATGTGAACCAGGAGACTTGCTGTGGAGATGATTTGTGACGACGATGACGATAATAACCGGTCATTCGCGGAAATGGACGTCAAATATGAATCACAGACGTCGCTTATTTCTGCATCATTATGCTTGCATCATAGTTGGAAATTGGCACTGACACCGTCGTCTGCTGACACAAAAAATCTGAAAATCAAAATCGTCGATAAAATATACAGTGATGCAAAAACAACACGTCATACACTTCTATCAATACACCGCGATTCCTCTCCTAGCATACGATCCTTGATCGACACTGCACAAATAGTTTTATACATTTCAAAATCTACGTTATGCTGGATGGAGAATTAACATGTCATCATCATCTTGCGACAGACTGTGTACATGCCGCCTCGCAAAACATGACATAAATTATACAACTCAAACTCGATTGCTATACGAACTTACAGGTCGGGTACTTGCAGGCCTCCCACCTGCTGCAACATCAGCGCTATCATCTGGTATTACAATTTCGTCACCAAAAGGGTTATTCGCTGGGTCATCATCACTATAGCCATAAGCAGCCTGGTTATACTGCTGTCCACTACCATTATAATCGTAAACTCCCTGACCTCCTGCTCCTCCTGCTCCACCACTACCACCTCCTCCTCCGCCTCTACCTTGACCGCCATAATTCGTCCCGAATTCTTTATCCAAATCTATCCCAAACTCTTCATCTCCTCCCTGCGCGCCGCCAGAGTTTCCTATTGGTTCCTGCGCCGGGCATCCTCGCCTCGAACCGCCTCTTCTATCGCTATTTCCTGCACCTCCACCACCTCCACCGAAGAAACCTCCGCCATATCCATTGTAAGAATTCACGTGATTCGAATTCTGCTGCCCACCCTGCTGACTCATACTACCATCCTTATACACATCACTCAAATCATGACTCCGCCGTATTTCATTATCACAATTGTTCCCAGTTTCATTCAGTCCGGCACCGCTGTTGTTTCGGCCTCTGTTCCGTCGTTTCTTACCACTGCCTGGAGTGCCCAGCGGTATATCATCGCGCATGTCATCGTCAACATCGTCCCCAAAAGCGCAAACAGTCAACAAATTACAAGCTGATATCACCCACGAAGCTATTCCGACGGATTTTCCGAGTGTCTGTTGAACGTCGTGTTCGTAGTTTTTCCCACCCATTATAAGTGCACCAATCCAGAAATAGAAGATTGCGAGACCTGTTGCGTTGAATGATTTTTTGTTGATGTGTTTGAAACAGCAAGAGCTTCGATTTACAACTTTACAGATTTTCACTTGACATGCGATACAAACCAAAAACCAATACCAAATTTATTCATTGCAAATTCTCCATACTGCTGAAATGGAGCATCCTTCGGAAAATACACCTTCGCCTGCAAATACGCTATATAAGCTCCTGCCACTGCGAATAGCATTCCTTGACTTATTGAATAGCATACTGTAAAGAAATCTGTTGTATCAACTTCTATGAATATGAATATTCCCATCGCTATCATTGCAAAACAATCCTGTTAGTTGTTGTGTTTTAATAGTAATTCCAAAGGTTTTTGGAATAGTTCACTCGGTTGCTGCAAACTGCGACACAAATGCCAAATTCAAACTGCGATACGAATAATTCATCAAACCACATCATAACCAATCAAACAAATATCAGAATCAATTCCAATCAATACCAATATTCCCGCAATACTCACTAAAAATTTGAATGCTTTCACTGCACTTTGACAATTCGTAGTTTCATTTTCATCTCTTTCATTCAGATCTCGATCAAAACTACCTGAACCTGCACGGTGTCTATGGGTTGTCCGTCTATGAATATTATCAGGCGAATTATCCATTTGATCCAGGGTGGCGTCGTTCCGCGGGGGCGGTTTATCTAAATCGTTGAACATTTTTTTTTGTCAGACTTATTTTCTCTGGGAATTTTTTTTTCTTTTCCAAACTACGACGGATAATAAGACTTATTTTGAAACCTCAAAAAAAACCAAACGAATTATGCTTATAGAATCATGATCAATCATTAAACTGAAGATTAATCTCACCAGATAGAATGATGTCAAAACTCAGACTCTTTCCAAATCAACTCGGACATTCACCTTTCCGATGGATTTGTTGCCTCAACAGACTGTCACCTCGATCATATGATTTCAACACGTCACTTTTTTTTTTTTTTTTCGGCTTGCTAATGTTACATCATGACAACATCCTTGTCGCTCGAACTAACACCTGAACAGAACCATCATCATCACACTGTCGAACAAAAAGAAAGGAAACGCAAACATTAACCGCAAGATTGACTCAATTCTCGAGTCCTTAAATTCACGTTCCATAGCAATAGAATTATAGATCAATGCACAGTCTCATAGAATTCTAAAAAGATGTTTTCAGATATCCGTCGTCTCTTTGAGAGTTTCTCCTATTCCAACACCAACACAGATACGGAAGGCTACATTTGGATTGTAACTAGCTAGAGACTCGACAATCTTACACCTTGAGCTTTTCATTCCAATATGACTGCCTCGAAGATCTGTTCTTATTTCGACGCTTATTATACACATCGCACTTCTACACAGAGCGCCTACCTATTCGTTTTACCGATTTTATTCTTTTAGACACTGCATATTAAGCAAATACTAAAGGGATTATAACTTTAGTCATGCTTTTTTCTTTTCTATTTTGTTTCTATACTACATAAGCAAATACTAAAGGGATTATAACTTTAGTCATGCTTATTTTTTCAACCAGATAAGGTCTTATTCAAATTTGTCGGTTTTCATAACTTTGTTGCATCCGGTTTTCATAGATTTTCACCTGTTTGGTTTTCGTTGTTGCAGCCACTTGTTGGTATTAGTTTTAAGCTCAGCGCATTGCGCAAATATTGCTTGCGGTGACTTTCCCGGTGCTATGCTGACTCTTTTACATCGTGTTTAATGCATTTTATCCCATCATATTATCTCAGATCCAATATCAGAGGTCCGTGTGTTTCTATGCAAAATTTTTGTTAATCACATCATTTCAATTTTTCGTTGCACAAAATACTACTACCTACACTCCACACGTGATGGGTTGTGACCTTAAGGTCTTTTTCATATTTTTTTCGTCACCGCCCCACCCATCAATTTTTTATGTTTTTTTTCTGTTCTGCGCACTTTGTGTAGATTCGTAAACTGTGTATATCCATCAACTAGGATGTCCACAGGCTTCACACATGTTCTTTCAACTAAGAATATCACGCTAGCAATATAGAACTATAGTCGATGTTGCGCGCGCAGATCCAGAATTGCGCAGTAACCAAATTATGGAAGTGGTTGAAAACAGCTCGATGATTGCCTACGCAAAAAATGCTACAGCTATTTTCAAACCAAAAGTTTTTTATGTCAGTTTCTTTTTTGATGGGAAATTGGAATATTAATGCACTGACAACTCGATAAAAATTTACATATTGAATATATCACGAAACCAAGATAAAAATAACATAACTTCCATACGAATCTGTTCAAAAAAATAACCAACTTCAAATATAGATAATACCAACTTTGTTGAATTTTCAATTTTTCCATACTGTACAAAAAAATAACATAACATAACATAACAATTTCATTTGTTGAGCCTCACTGAGAGATAGCCCTTGAGTAGCAATATCCGGAGACCGACGGATAGCTCACCCCCAAACTTAAACGGATAGCCTCACTGAGAGATAAATCATCATAACAACATAATTTCACCGCAATATGTATACTATAAACTCCAGCCTAATATAAACTTCTCATAGCAATATAAACCATCCTGTTTCTTTTATATCATGGAACATCGTTTTCTTCACCTATATTCATCACTTTCTTCACTATTTTCACTGCATACACTAACATACACAGTTTTAAATTAATAATCACCATCAATATTCATCATTTTCTTCCTTGATAATCAAAAAAAATGACACGAAAAACCACAAACACACTGATGATACTTCCTACTATGCCCCAAAACCACCCGAAAAAACGAGATGCGTGAGGATATCTGTTTTCAGATGATGTATGAATAGCATACAACCCAGTTGCCAACAACAACACACCGAGGCAACCCAACAACCCCAAACCAGCAGGCTCATCCACCAACCAATTTTTGTCAGGTTTTGGGATATTTTCCCTTGTTGTTCCAGTTTCCGTTGTTGCTGCTTCTCCATCTTCTTCGTGTAACATCTTTCCTTTCGCACTATTTTGCTTAGCCAAATTTTTCGAACTAGCATTCAACTCTGCAATCGTATTGGGAACACTAATACCCGTAGTTTCTTCTAGAAACTTTCCTGATTCGTCTTTTTTTGCCGAATGATCGACGCCGCCTGTTTTTGTCGCCATGATCATGGTACCAGAAACAACAGACTTTTCTGCAGATTCTGATGCAAAATCATCAACGCCATCTGCTTTATTCGCTGCATGATCTGCATTTTTCTTCTCCAATACAATTGCACTTCCGATTGTCGGGGCTGCTGCGGCAGCTGTGGTTGTGAGACGGGAGCGAATGACCATGATTTCTTGTCGGAAATTCCAAAAATTGAAATGAATTCGATTTGTATTTCGACTTTGGTACTTATCCTAAAGATTCCAGGAAGGACTCTTGAAATTTTTTTGTGACTGTTATAATTGCAACAATTTTCAACAAACTACAATTCACAAAATTGGTTACAACGGAGTATGAATTTATCACCGATTGTTTTTTTTTGGAGGGACCGGAAACAGGAAATATTATGGATATCGCCCAGAATCAATACAGACCTCTCTGCTATGTCTATGCAACAAACAACTGAATCACGCAACACACAACACTCACAGACACACACGTATCGCCGAACCATACAACCCGTAGGACTCACAGACACACACAGACGACGGATTCACTTTTTTTCGCTCCCCTAAACTCTTGCAGTTCCGCAAAGCCTAAACCCGCAACCGTTTCTGCTGATGTTGATCCACTCGGCTTGATGAAGTTGCATCATGTCAACATCTTGTCACTCGAACTAACACCTGAACCACCACCATCACACTGTCGAACAAAAAGAAAGGAAACGCAAACATTAACCGCAAGATTGACTCAATTCTCGAGTCCTTAATCACGTTCCATAGCAACAGAATTAGATCAATGCACAGTCTCATAGAATTCTAAAAAGATGTTTTCAGATATCCGTCGTCTCTTTGAGAGTTTCTCCTTTTCCAACACCAACACAGATACGGAAGGTTACATTTGGATTGTAACTAGCTAGAGACTCGACAATCTTACACCTTGAGCTTTTCATTCCAATATGACTGCTTCGAAGATCTGTTCTTATTTCGACGCTTATACACATCACAGTTCTACACAGAGCGCCTACTTATTCGCTTTCGCGATTTTATTCTTTTATACACTGCATAAGCAAATACTAAAGGGATTATAACTTTAGTCATGCTTTTTTCTTTTCTATTTTGTTTCTATACTACATAAGCAAATACTAAAGGGATTATAACTTTAGTCATGCTTATTTTTTCAACCAGATAAGGTCTTATTCAAATTTGTCGGTTTTCATAACTTTGTTGCATCCGGTTTTCATAGATTTTCACCTGTTTGGTTTTCGTTGTTGCAGCCACTTGTTGCTATTAGTTTTAAGCTCAGCGCATTGCGGAAGTATTGCTTGCGGTGACTTTTCCGGTGCTATGCTGATTCTTTTACATTGTCTTTAATGCATTTTCTCCCATAATATTGTCTCAGATCCAATATCAGAGGTCCGTGTGTTTCTATGCAAAAATTTTGTAATCACATCATTTCAATTTTTCCTTTCACAAAATACTACTACCTATACTCCAAACGTGATGGGCTGTGACCTTAAGGTCTTTTTCATATTTTTTTCGTCACCGCCCCACCCATCAATTTTTTGTGTTTTTTTCTGTTCTGCGCACTTTGTATAGATTCGTAAAATGTGTACATTATATGTTGTCGTATGCTATCAACTACTGTATCCACCCTCCACCATCACAAAAGATGACGAGTGTGTTTTTTCCACCGTCTACTGACACAACTGAATGATCAAATGAATTTACAACAATGAATTACCATACAACAACTTTCAACACAGATTAAATCATCAGTTCACGAATCAATGTTTGACAAAAACTGAATGATCAAATGAATTTACAACGATGAATTATCATACAACACAGATTAGATCATCAGTTCACGAATCAATGTTTGACAAAAACTGAATGATCAAATGAATTTACAACGATGAATTATCACACAACACAGATTAAATCATCAGTTCACGAATCAATGTTTGACAAAAACTGAATGATCAAATGAATTTACAGCAATGAATTACCATACAACAACTTTCAACACAGATTAAATCATCAGTTCACGAATCAATGTTTGACAAAAACTGAATGATCAAATGAATTAATACAGCAATGAATATATCCCATTGAACAGTTAGCATGTACAGAATGTGATATATGCATACATACAACCAAATCATATTGTGTAAATCGCAAAACAGACCATAATACATAATAATGCCTAAATGCACCATTATAATTATAGTCAGTAAATCATGCGAACAACACTGGAGTCACTACAAACTTATATCCAGAGTCGCTTTAGTTCCTCTATTGTTCCGACTGATCTTTCCACCAGGCTTTCAGTTCGGGCTGTTCGTTTACACATTGCGAACCCTCCAACCAGGCTTTCATTTCCGAATCAATTTTCTTGCAATTAGACTCAACGGGACGATATGGACCGCTTCGCATCATTAACAAATCATACGCTGAAGCCTCCGACTCATAAGTGACGTCACAAATTGTAGAATTTTTGGTATGAATGTGAATGCTACACGTACCATACCGACCAGCAGGGTCCGTGGATGTAGCACAATAACCTGGCTTGCATCTACACGCATGCATGTTGAGGTCGCAATCGGTCGCCCCCCGATGGGGGGCGCAACCCAGAATGAAGCAGCTGCCATGTGTCAACGAATGTGGTTGCTCTCCCAACGAATCCGTTGCTAAATTTTGATTTTTTTTTTCCCCCCCGCCAGTTGTTTCAAGAACAACTCGCCCCATGACTCCGGGGATTGTAGGGGCTACCGCGATGGTTGCAGTCTTTAGGATGTTCAAAGACATGTTTTTTTTGTCTTGTGATTTGTGATATGGTTGTACTTGTTCCAATCTGTTATTTGACTACTGAAACCTTCTCTGCAGCTCCGCTTGTGGAAGATTTTCAGATTTTTTCAAGAGAATCTCAAATAATTTCCTGCGCCATCAAAATATCAAACAAAATGACAGACATCATTTCAAATCCGATTATAAATAAGACCATCATTGCGAGAAAAAGATCATTTACGACGGATACAACAACACAATACATCATGTGACAATCGTACATCATATGCAATTTTTTTTTTTGTGAGATCGAACAACACGTAAAAATCCGTTACAATGGAAAAATAAATCAACATCCTCAATCATCGACGAATGATAAATGACAGCTGTTTCAAACTCATTTACACACCACAAATCACTGACAATTCCAATATCAAAACATTTCATCTGACACGCTTGATTTCTCACACACATCGAAATCCCTCCACACACTCCACACTGAATGACGCATTCTAGACAAATTCAAACAGACTTATCAATTGCGACCGAAACTGAACAAATTGAACAACCAGATTGACTGATTATATAATACTAGCGACATCGCGTTTAACACCTTCGAAGAAAAATCCTGAACGGAACGAACCATCATCACACTGTCGAACAGAAAGAAAGGAAACGCAAACATTAACCGCAACATCCATTGACTCAATTCTCGAGTCCTTAAATTCACGTTCCATAGCAATAGAATTAGATCAATGCACTCATAGTATAATTCTACTAAAAAAGATTTTTTCAAATATCAGTCGTTTCTTTGAGAATTATTTCTCCTTTTCCAACACCAACATACGTCGCCAACTTCGATGCCCGTCCTTTGTGTTCTGCACCAGGACGTTGACTACGTCCAACGACGCTGCCTCTTCCTGAATCTACTGACGATGTTACACTCGCACTCGCGTTTGCACTCGCATCGTCACCAAGCTCGTGAAATGTGAAACTACCGATACTGCCAATAGAGCCAATACTCTCGATACTTCCACGATGTGTATTTCGATTTACAGGACTACCGACATTCTCGATACTTCCACGATGTGGATTACTTACAGGACTACCACCACCGATGCTTTCAATAGCAGTACTTCCCCGAATAGGACTACCTCCGCGAGGACTCGCAGTGCTCCTTCTAATAGGCTTGATACGAGCACTTCCAATACTATCAAGAGATCCAATGCTTGACATGGTGCTTAGATCTTTCCGATCTTTCGGCGAAGCAGGCGGGGAAAAATCACTATTGACATAGTCATCCTCTTCGTCGACCTCAGTCGCTGTTTGCAATGACCCACGGTTCTTAAAATATCGTCTTTCTCGCCCTTTATTTGTTGCTGGACCAATACTGCTGCGCATTTTTGCAAGCGGACTAATAGTATCAACAGCCGCACTACCAATTGCAATACTAGCACCACCACCACCACCACCACCACCACCAAATCCCTTACCACCACCTTTCATCATATCTGCATGTGCAACGTCCAACCAACTTGAACGTGGGCCCTTGTTCGGAGGTCCTGTGGTTGGAGGACTTTTATCGGTGCGATCGGTGCGATTGCCGCGCATGGCAGTAGTAAAGGTAGCACTCATTTCCGGATCATTTTCCTGGATCTCCTGTGGTTCTTCTTGAATGATTGCGGGTGTGTTGGCACCACTCATAGCACCTAACAAACCAGTACTTACAGTTGGACTCTCTAAACTGAAACGATTGTATTTCATAGATCTGCTTTGATTCTGATTCTGCTTAGTACTGCGCTTGCTGCCTTTGCTGTCTCTGCTGGCCCGGAGATCATCATCCTTATTTCCCATTTGATCATAATTGTCATCTTCAGGTGCAATTTTGCGACCTCTTGCTGCGAGAAACCCCCCGGTAGTGGAAACACTCATAGAAGATTTCGATTTTTGCGGTTTTTGGTGTAGAGGGCCCAGTGCTGGCGGCGAAATTGGACCAGGAATATTCTCCTCATCGTCGTCATACACCACCCTTCCAACACCACCTTGCTTTCTCTTCAACAACTGCTGTCGTCCCCCCGCCTTTCTATCCTCTCTCAATTTCTTAACCGACTTGAAACAAAACACAAACCAATGCAATACTATCATGATACTAACACTCAGGAAAACACCAACTACCAATGGTGGTAGAAATGTTTTCCTTGTCACCGGATTTGCCAAGATGACGATTAACATTATCAACGCTACCAACAAGACAAAAACAACGATTCCTGGAATCACATACGGATGTTTCACTGTAAAAAAATCTGCAATCTTATCCAACTTTTTCTTCAAATTCTGAAATCGCGCCTCCGGATGCCGCAAACACTTTTTCGATACGATAAAACTCAACACATACACTCCAATCACGATGGCCAACGTCGAAATCACAACATCCACCCAAGCAGCTTCGAGTACAGAAATATATCGTTGATTTAGGACGAAAATCAAACTCCCTGTTAAGAACGTTACAAATGTGACGAATAGTAGTATCAGCAGATGTTTATGAGCGCCAACAAATGTTTTTGTATTTGTAAGCATGGTTTGTGCTTGCTCAGCTGTCTGCGCCGTCAGTGATTGTCGCCTTCGACCAGCAAGAGCTTTCTTTCTCTTGTTCTCTGCTTCTTCTTCTTTTTCGTCCCGCTTCTTCCGTCCCAACCCGTACATTCTCTTGTACAACTCGATCATCACATCTCCACCAATTTCCATCACCTCCTTTATAGTCATAAGTAAACTCAGTGTCCCAACTGTTGCGGTAGCACCACTAGCAGCTGCGACACTTTGCGCTTGTTGTTTTTCCGCAGCAGTGAGAACGTACGGATTGTTTTTCTCATCCTCGTCGTCTTCTTTTTCGGCATTGGAAGAATCTACTGCAGGCGTCGTTGTCGTCGAATTATATATCGATTTCGCTGCTGGTGCACCTGTACCACTGAAACCTGAAACGTTATAAACGGCGCTACTTGCCATCTTCACTGCTCCCCGACTGATAGGACGTTTAATGAATGTTGCAATATTCGGCTGGCTCAACGTGACCACACCGGTGTGGTAGTCGATTGCGACAATTCTCGCACCATCTACACCGCTCTCACTCCCTATGTACATTCCAATGTCGTCACCAACTTTCAATAACGTTGCTTGACTTGGATCGTCCAATTTGATCACATTAGAATTCACTTGGCCGCTTGCAATAATTACCAGTAACCCAGTAGTTGTAGTGTAAATTGCAGTTGTTACAGTTGTTGCAATCATCACAGTCGTCAGAGTCGTTGTAGATGTGGATGTGGTGCTGCACAATAAACCATGCTGGAATGGATTTACTGCGTCGTGTGGATTGTCTTGATTTGGCACAACACAACCACACACCCGACTCCGATCAGTCCTGTTTCCACTGCAACTAAAACTTGGACCTCCAGTTAAAGTTGAACCCGCTCCTCCGGCAACTGTAGAGCTCAAAAACTGCGTTGAGTTATACAAAATGCAATTCTTATATCTCGGTGTTTGTCCAAGAATCTCAACATCATATGAATCTGGTATATAATAGTATGCTTTTCCTGCTATATCCGCATTAGATGGCCGATATAAATCATAGCCCCGACATGAACCACCGTAATATTCTACCAAAGTCTGCAAATTCTTCCTCACGACATTTTCTCCCAACACACTAACATCAAAATACAACTCGTCCAATACCCCTTGTGCATTATCTTTACAATTCAATACTTCAGTCCAAACTTCTTCACCAACGCAAACCCTACTGTTTTTACCGCAAGCATTGGGGTTTGTCAAATTTGGATTGTTATTAAAGTAAACCTGACCTGCATATTTGCCACCCTTGTACGTGCTGGATAATGGGTAGTAGTAGCAACCGGGAGCAGAAGTACCGTAATCATCCTCCTTAAACGGCCAATTTCCAAAACTCTTTGCCATTTCATGACATGCAGCTATTATAGTCTTTTGTGCTGGATCAACGCTGGATGAAACTGCGACTCCCCCGGTTATTCTGGGACATGCATCTGTGCATTGTTCATTAAGATTTGATAACACAGCACAAACTGAATCACGAGGTGGTGGTGTTGTATTTGTTCCATTTGGGGCTGCTGTCGTGGTTATATTTGTTCCATTTGTTCCGTTTGCTACAAAAGTGGAATTGCTCGAACTAGTAGTTGTCGACGTACTTGTTGTAACTTGGCATCCTCCAGGCACTACAAAAAATGGACCGCCAGGTACTGTGCAATTCGCTGTTCTACGCGTCTGATTGGCAGCCTTGGCTGTCGGATCATCAATTGCGACTACGTAGTTCTCTGTTTCATTACAAGTTAGATTTTGCAGGATTGTCGAGGCACTACCAGGCCAATTCGCCATAAATGGAGTAAATTCAACTGTTCCATCGATGATCCCGTCACTGTAATTCCTGAACATCTCATATGCTTGTTGGACGCCTTGAACATTACCCCTGATGCCAACACTACTATACGCTGTTCCCAAATCATAAACGGTTTGCACTGTTGTAAAATTATACAACCAATGTGAATTGCTTAGAATAGCACTAAAATGGGAGTTGACATTTTGTAAAGTCGGAACCACACAAAAAGGCTCACACCCTTTTGGTATGTAGTATCCACCCGGATGCGTACATGCTTGAATCCCTGTAACTTGCAAACCAGTAGGTGTCATACTTCGAAATCCTCTGTCCATCCGACAAAATATCATTCCTTCTAATTGTGGTTCGATAAAATTCCAAAACATTTTAGGAAGTGCTCCTGAATAACCACTGGTAACATTCGAGAAATCATATGCCATTAGGATGAGTTCTAATTCTTCGGTTACGACGTTTTCATAAATACTTTTGCCATTCTTTCCCAACTCCTTCATCTCTAACAAATTCCAAAATTCATAATAAATCTTCGGTCTTCCATTATACTTCCCAGGCCTGTAATTGTGCCCCAAGTCGTTTGTTGTTATTAGTTTGAGTGCGTATCCAGGCTCTAGACAATACTCCCAACAACCACCGACGTTGAATTCTACATTCGCAGAAAGCCCTGTATCAACAGATGGCGCAGCCGAAACCAAAGCCCCCTCCGCAACTTTGTTCATACCTGTACTACATCCACGAGTGTACACTCCCTCGCGATCGAAAGTCCCAACTGACTGCACAATGTATCCACTCCTAACATCACAATGTATCCCCAGAACCGGACCACGTTGATAGTTTCCACTGGGATTTCTCGCCGATTGTTTATCACGATCGCCAACAAATTCCCCCTTCGCAACTTTTGTATGATTGCCGATTTTCGCCATACCAGAACCAAACTCAGCATAAAAAAAATCATACCCCACCTTATATCCATAAACCTTAATTTCACTCAAATCTACACCTCCCGTCCTGTATGCATTATAATACGCAGTGTTTCCAGAGACGTTATAAAAGTCGTAATCATTGTAATATAGGATATCTTGTCCGCTGGAAATTGTTGAGATTGGTGGAAGTACACCAGCCACATCGTTGCTTCCTTTCCCTTTCAATATAACAATATTCCCACCAGTATGATTATAAATTTGATTGGAATGTGCATAGTCATTGAAGTTTTTGCTATTACCAACGCCAGCACCATCATCAAACAACAATTTCCCCGAATCTTTCAATAGTTGCATCGCATTTCCACTCCCCACATCTCCCACTTTCATCCCTGGCCAATAACAATATCGAATGTCTCCTGCGCTCAAACCACCCATATGACTGGCGGTTGCAGACCGAAGATGACCACCTAAATCTCCATGTCCACCATACAACAATTGTTCCGCAATTTCTAACATCTCGTCATCGCTTCGTAATGTACTTGATGTAATTTCCCCACTCCAAAAATATAACATTCCTTGATACATTGAGTTTGCACCGCTACTCCCAAAATCCCCAACGTATGGTAGTTGCGCATAATAGCTAGTACTTCCATAAACAGAATGTTCAGGACGCCAATTTTTTAATTCATTCACAGGTGGATGTGGATGTTGTGAAGATGCTTTAACTCTACCAGAATGAAAATCGCTGCTGTGTAATATATCATCTGGAATTGGAACCACTGTTGCACTTCCTGGAACAACTCCCCCACTCGGACTCACACCATTTACATCAAACGGACCAAAATTTTCAAATGAATTCAAAGCAGTCACATTCCAATTTGCATATAGTAACTTTTCTAGTATTTGATTTCCACTACTGGCACTCCCGTCTTGCTCATATGGCCAACCACCAACGGATTTTCTCGCATTTCCAAATTGAGATTCGCCAGCACCAAATGGTTCATGCGTCGTTGGCAATGGATATCCTTGATTCACATTTACTGAATTATAAATCATACTACTCTCACCCAACAGTTTTCCATCAACATACAATTCAATCATTTGATATGCACGCCAAAATATCAACACCACTTCATGCACTTTTGGAAAATCTTGTGGATATGTGTTGAGGATGTGGGTTGGTGTTGGTGTTGTGGTTATGGTTTTTGTCGGAGTACTTTTTGTATCGGCTAAATTCGTCGTCGCAGCAGCAGCAGCAGCAGCAGCAGCAGCAGCGGCTGCTTCACCATGTTGAAACGAATATGCCGGACTTCCTTCGTTCCCAAAGTTTCCATTTCCCTTCTCCCAACGATAATCTCCCAATTTCAATTTTGTTTCCAATATCCATTCAACAAATTCACCATGATCAGGATTTGTAATTCTATTGTATAAACCACTCGGACTCATATCCAATTTTTCCACAACATACTCTCTTGCAATTGCTGCCAACAAACCAAAACCAAACACTTCCGTGCCCAAAAAATCATCACGCATCATATTTGGGAACGTTGTCGCATTACGGCTGTAATTCGAAGCCCATAAACAGCATTTTTCTTGTGGATCGGCACCACTTAAGGCTGAATCACGCTCCATAAAATTATAATACTCGACATCGAGTTCTCCAAATAGTAATCTTTCCCATGTATCTACAACAAGTAACGATTCTGATGTCATGTGATCTAATGGATTTACACCCGAAACACCCTGTGTTATTTCATTTACCGACACACCACCACCACCTCCAGAACTTACTACATAATCATACACAGCTTCACAATAGCCAGCAATTCCAGTAAAATTCAATTCTGGCAAAAAATTCATATAACTTCCAGTATCACCATTAGCCCGTCTCGCCGCACAAAAATCACCATTGTACCTTGTGAAATACGACTTTGCACATCCCGTGTAAAATCCCGCACCATCATCTCTTGTGGAAAATCCACTCGCGAAACCATCGGCAGTAAAATTCTTCCCCTTTTCCCCATTAATCAACGTTCCAGCTCCCTGAACCCAATTTACCATTCCAGCACCCTGAATCCAAGGATCTTTACCGACCCGCACCCTCAACTCACCATCTACTAACTGAATTACTGTACCCCTACCTCCACCAATGTCAATCAATACCGGAAAAACATGTGGAATATATGGATGTTGATGTCCAACTAAAGGAATTGGAGTTTGCACAGCAAAGATAAAACCATCTTCTTTAAAATTGTCGTAAAAATTGGGGTACGCTGCTGCAAGATTTGCATCATGGAATGGCATTGGAAAATTTGCGGAATGATAATTGTCATTAACGTCTTTTGCAAATCCAGTATCGGCATGGACAGGGACGATGATCATTGTTGACATCATTGTTGCTGTGCTGTCAGTTGAACTTCGGTGCAATGAGATTTCGGTGCAAAATTGGAGAGTCATTAACATGCATCCAATGACTACATATGATATTATCAATATATGCAATGCCAATAATGCCACTGTTGCCCTTTTTCGCTTCACTACTGTAACCATAAGAGGAGAACTGCTCGCTTCACGATGTACTGAATAACTACTAAACTGCAACATTATGTTGTAAAATTCTCGAGATCCGATCGGAGGATCGATTTAAAAAACACACATCAAAAAAAAAATGAACAAGACACAATATGAGATGACATCAATTTAAGACGAAATATACATATCACCATTGTGTAAAAGATCCTCCGGGGACCGGACGGAAAATTAACAACATCATAAAAAAATATTTGACTAAAAAAAGAAACAAACAAACACACAAAGCAAGCTGAATATGGATTAGATCAGCTGCAGCAAAAGAATCCTGTATTTTTTGTCGTCGAATATTATAAACGTCACTGACAATATCGTCCACACGACCCAACTCACCGAACGGAACCTTACTACCAATTGAGCACCAATAATTTCACACTGTGATCATGATTTCCTGCTTTCATCACAAGATCGTAACGCGTCACAAATTCCCCTAATCACTGCTTGAAGATGTAAATTAATCAAAATCATGTTGGCTTTGCCGATTCAGTCAATGAATGCTCCGCTTTCCAGCTGCATCTTGAATGAGAAAGGCGCAGAAATTCTGCTAATTCCGATCTGCTCCATATGCCAATACCAATGACAGTTTCACAAATGACAAAAATCCACCAACTACACGGAATACATATACACTGAATATCCAACAAATATACTCCCTAACCCATAACCCCAGGTGAACGAAAAATCTTCGAAAAATAGTAACGAAAACACCACAGTCACAACGATACTAATACTTGTAGCAAAAGCTTTTACAATACTGTCGGCGTATTTGATCACAAGAGAAACAAGTATACCTCCATACGCATGTAGTATTATTATAACCCAAGTGAGAAAATCAATCTCTTGAACTTTTTGAATGAAGAAATCAGTTGTGCTGATGTTTTGGTTTTCTGTAGGAGCTATGGTAGTAGTTTCTGTCTCTGATGCATTGGAAGCTGTACTATTATCACCACTACTACTTTTTTTTCCGTTTTTTCCGTTGTCCATAAAAACCAGACTCACTTGTCCCATTGCTAGTGATATAAATGCTAAATGAAAATTTCGAACCCATATGTTCACCTGTTGTTGTTTTTGTGTGTTTATTTATTCAATTACAGTTTTTTGGACCACTGATTTTTTTCTTCGAAATTCACACCCAAAAATCAATGTGCAAATTGCAAATTATTCAACTGCACAAGTCAACCACAAACCATTTTAAACAACACCAAAAATTAGCAAATCCAAACTATATACTTTGCTCTGTTTTAAAGTTTTTTCAAAATACACTCCTGCCAAACCACTACAACAACAGGCTGCTATTGCACTAGCAAAACCTGCAGCTAAATCCAGTGCTGATGTATTCTTTGCTGTTGCAAATGAACTGACTAGTAGTTGACCTGTTTTGTGTGTTTTATGTGTGTGTTTTATTTTTTGTGTGCATTAGTAATGCGTATTTAATTGGGATTCTGGGATATTTTGATCGCTGTATGTATTGATCCATCATGATGATTCAGCCGTTGTGGACCCTGAAGAAACTTAGTTGGAATCAATTTTCACGTGTGAACAACAACATCACACCCTTCGAAATTCGATGATTATCAAACGAATAATCAATTAATACCATCGACTTGAACTATCGTAACTCCTGTCATTAACAATATCAAGGCACCCCATTTACGCCAACTCAATACGTTTTTCATGAATATCCGACTCATTAGTGCGGCTGTTACTATTTTCGCTTGATACGTTACCTGTTGTGGTATATACTAGTGATGGATTTATGCAATTTCAAAGGCAAATTCGAATCAATGGGAAAATTTCTTCATTGCTGACACAGTGAACAGTGTCATTCTCGATGTATCTCTGATTGGTCCATAATGTACTTAACCAAATCTTTATCGACAATCGACTTCGTATGACATTACTCCTGAATCTGCGTATAATAATCCAAATCACGAACGAGATCTGATCCAAAACAATCAAATGCCGACAAACAAATTATTCAACAACTAACCTGATATATCGGTCCTGGTAATTTACTCACCGAAAAAAATATCAATTGATTCTGTACTAGATAAATTGCACCAGGAACACACATAGCAATGATTTCTTTCCAGTCTTGTAATCCATGTATTTGATTTTTTCTTGCTTTTTCTTGTATTTCCGTCCGACTATTATTAGAACCATACATAAACAAATAACAGAATATCAATGTAAATGAGCATGTAATGAATTTGAGTAATTCTCCTACGGTGATAATGACCAAGTCATGATCTTCTGTTTTTTCTTTCCCGATCTCCAAATAGTATTTTTTCTGATATCTACTCACCAGAATTATCGAACTGTTTTGTGCTACTAACAATACAAATGCTCCATATTTGTATAGACGACGCTGAAAATCTGTTACAATTTCTTTTGAGATGGACTTTTGCCGTGAAGTTAGGATTGGATTTCCCATATCATTTTTTTGGGGAGATGTGGGTTCAGTACCTTCAATGCCTTCACCATTGGCAGAACCTGTTTTCCTCTGTCGCAGTTCATTATCGTTATTAATGTTGCTGTTATTGCTGTTGCTTTCGGTATTGTTCATAGTTGTGCTCATATTGTTATCCTTGTTATCCTTGAAAAACATGCCACGCGTACTTGAAAATTCTTGTCTCGATTGCGACTTCGAGTCGTTAGACGAAGTTCTCGACGAAACTGTCGGATTTGGTGGTGATAATGTGCTGGTCATGTTGTGCTGGTCATATTCTCACACTCGAGGAACTATAGTACACAGAGTCGATGTCACTATTGCACATGGCAGATCCAACTATCGTTGCTGTCGTTGCAAATCCAGATCACATCTTTCTTCAACAAACACTTGACACAGACCATTCCCAACGCATACAACCTCATCATAGCCTTCAAAATACACCATCCTTCATACATCAATACTCTCACGAGATATTAACAGAACCGAGACTAAGAAGAGAATTCACACCATGATTTTCCTGCTACACCAACAATCTACAAACACAATCAAACCGAAACACGACACCAAGACGAAAACAAAACTTTCAATTGTTTAAATTTTACTAGATACAACGGAAATCATCAAAGAAAATATGAAATCGACCAACACGGAATCAAACTTGACCACAAACGACATCAAGACCTACTGCACCAGAACACATCCCCTCTGACACAATCATTAAATCCACCAACGCTTGCTTCAATTAACGACCACAACACTTCTTCTTTCCGATTTGTGCACCAGAACCTCCAATCATTGAAACAACAAAGACCGATATCGCATTTTTTGCATAATCCGGGACGTTATCTATAACCAAACTAAACATGCGCTGACTCACGCTGCTATAATTTCCTAAAGAACGCAGGAAGGACCACACTGTTGTGTTGTTCATTATGACATAAACCGTCATAAACCGCAAAAACCATTCGACTTGTGATTGAAATAATTCTGATCACAATGCCAACACACATCTTCACCAATTGAAACTAAAAATACACCCTCCTCGTTCCTCCCATATAAAATTCATCCGTCAAGTTCAAATCCAACACTTCCAAATATTCACTATCGGTCAGAAATCTCCCATCAGCGTTTTTTAAAATCACCTTCTTCATTTCTTCTGAAGGTTCACGAGTTTTAGCAGTTGCATCACTCTCATAATTTTTCGGCCCAGCTACAATGTTCCACAACTTAGGTAACGTCTTCAATTCTTCAACAAACTTTTTGAACTCCAGCAGATTACACCTGTTCCGATCTTGCAAAAACTGCATATACCAAGATTCATTTCTATCATTCGCTCTAGCACCGCAGAAGACACGCTTGTTCGTTATCGCCAGACCCATACACGTTGCATGATATAGCTCTTCCGAAGATTGCGGTTTTTGCTTCATGTTGGATACCATACCTTTACAATGAGATTCAAATTCTTCTTCGGTTATTTGTAAGATGAACTGACTTTCGTCTGATTTCTTGTTGCCCTCTGAGGGGCCGTCCGCAGTCGCTGCTGTGCCCGCATTATAGTCTGTCATCTTTAAATCGGTCAGAAATTTGTCAAAAAATTCTACGATTCGTTTCTCGATTTCAACAACTTCGAAATCTGCTGAATTCACACTGAAACTCAAACCTTCTCTGCCTCCTGAGATATACACAGAATATCCAAGTTGCTGCAGGGTCCGCAGATGATGAAAGTATTTTTGACCTGCAATTTCTGCATACAAATCGATAAACATGCGTGTGCTCCCAAATTTTCCATAGTCGACGCCGCCTGGATTGGTCGCAGGATTGTGCACTCCGCGTTCCAAGGTGCAATACTTGTAGGAATCTAGTGCGTCTGGAATTTGGATCGTCATTACTACGACCGAATTTGGTTCGTTCATATTCTTAGTGCGCGATAAAATTTTGGAGTCTTTCACGATTCGTCTATTTCCGCTGAAACATTTCAAGAAGCAATTTTCTAAATTTGCTTCGGCGCCGAACAGTTCAATTTGCTGCTGTGAGATCCCCTCGTACGACTCTTTTTGGATCAATGGCTTTGAAATTGTAGACGAAGGCGAAGATTCACCAGGTTTGCCACAATTCGCAAACTTTCCAACTTTTCTTACACCACTTGCACCTGACGTATCCCCATTCTCAAATTCACACCCTTTTGTTGAAGACAACACGTTTCGATATCGTCTCCTATCACGAGCTTTTTCACTAATTTTCACATACTTTTCGCAGATCTCTCCAAGTCTAGTGACGTGGCTTTTTCGAATGTTGCCACCAATACAACCTTCCCCGAAAAAAACGTTTCCAAAAATTTCACTTTGCGCTTGTTTTATATCTTTGATGCTCACCAATATTTTTGGAACATGCGGCTTCTTGGATCCACCTTTGCCCGCTGCTGCCATCGCTGCTGTTGCACCCATTGCACCCGTCACTGTACTTCGTTCATCGACCTCACTCTCAACAATACTGCTTGCACCAGTGGCACCAGTGGCACCACTAACAGCGCTGACGCCACTTTCCCGACCTGCTTCGTCGCTCATTGTACTGGTTTTCCCAGAGACTTCACTGACTTTCTTAGATGATGATTTTTTAGGTGAACTTGGATCACTTTTACCGCATCTCTTCGCATATTCATCTGTTGTTTCATCCTTAATTGCACGACCTTCACTGTCCAAACATTTTTCAAAATCCAATTTCACAAACTCACGATCTTCAAACCAATAGTAAGACAAGTCGTTATCCACGATTCTTCCTTCTCCTAACGAATAATACTGCGTCCACTGCCCCTCGTTAGTCACGCCCAAAACGACAGAGGCTTGGCGATTACACTGTGCTCCTGGCTTTTTCGTAAGATGATTTGTCTTAGCAGTTGTCTTTAGATTGTCATACACAGTGAGAAGTGACGTTTGATAAAACTTTTCATACGTTAACTCTGGGGATTGCTTGCCAATAATAGTGCTTTCCAATGCGAAAATGTTCTGCAGTCCAGATTCAAATAAATCTAAGACTTTATCACTATACCCTTGACAATAGAAGAGCACACCGTTGTTATTGGTTCGGATTTGGAATTCGAGATCGCAAGACTGGGCATCGTAGAATTCCTCATTAAGTTTTTCCATCGTCATCGCACACCAGAGATTCAACAGTTGATTCTTTTCGAAACTTTCCCAATGCCAATCTGTGAAAAACATGAAATCCAGAAAGATTCTTGGCTCTTCAAATGGATACACGAGGTGTTTGAAAAACACATTGTATTTTGCCTTCGGAGATTGGTATAGGTACAGGAACGGATTGGAATACTTTCTGATTTCTTCTGCTGCGCCTGCAGCAGCGGCTTCGTCGTTCTTTGTTTCTTTTTGCAATTTTGCTTTCGCCGCCAATCCACAATTCATGGTTCCTTCTCCAAATTCCGGCACAAAACAACATCGTTTGATCACACCACCATTGTCTAGTTTCTCGACGACGTCACCAATTTTAGTATTGCGAAATGGGTCTTCCGGGATATTATCCAAGATTTTCGCTGGATCTTTTTCGTTTTTCAAAACCTTATCATCAACATCCAAAACTTCCACCAACGCAAAATCTTTTGGCACAAACTTATTTGGCGGCGGTAAATGAAAACCAGATTTCTCTTCTGAAAAATCTGCATTCAATGTTTTGATCCAACAATCTTTCCATTCCACAGGCACAAACAAAGGCACCGTATGAACAACGCCGTAATAATGTTCTTTCTGGACAATCTGGTTCAGTTTCACATTGTTTTCGTCTGTAAGACTTGTATTCAATTTACAATTATGCCCCGGCGGGCCCCCCGGCGGCTCCGCCCTTCCCGGAAGTTCCAACACATCTGGCAAATTTTTCGTGTTTTCCGCCACCATTGTCGGAAAAAAAGTTGTCAAAACAGCATCATCCAAACGAATAACCCTTTCCTCCTCTTTCAATACACCCACATACTCCTTCAAAATATCGTTCTCCTTCACACATTGTGTACACCCCTTAAAAGCAATTTCAACTCGTAAATTTTCCGGAACCAAAATCTTATCTAAGAATTCCAAATAGATTTCTTCATTATATTGAGCTTCGTAATAGATCAATTCATGCGGTTCTTGATCATTCTTCAAAATATCTACTGCAAAATCGATACTGGCATCCCCCGGTTCTTTTTTCGTGCAAAATTGAAATTCCAATTCCAATAAATCATCACACTCTTGCCAAATATCTTTCAATTGGCGGGTATGAACGGACTTACTCTTTTTTGTGATGAATTCTTTTTTCAACATCGCGATGTACTCGAATATATAGGAGCCGATTTTCAAAACTTTTGCGTAAATCTCTGCTGAGTTTTTTTTCACTACACCGCGGCGTTTTTCCTTTTTGTCCTCTGTAGAGGAAGATTTCTTTCGAACAACACTACTCCGCTGTGATGCGCTTGGATCATTCTGATTATTCTGACTCTCACCACTTTCATCTCGAGCTTCCGATATCTTTTTCATCAAGAAATTTTTCACCGCAGCTTGTTGCGGATCTCCCTGAGGTTTACTACTACCTCCCTCGCTTTTCAGATCATCTTCTCCTGCTGGCTCCTCTTCAAAAACGCTTTTCTGTCGACTTCGATATTTTTTCACACCACTGCTGCCGTCGTCTTCGCCATCCTCTGGCTCTTGTTCCAAAACATCCGACTCTTCTGGTTCGTCACTACCATCTTGGTTGTCTTCATCTTCCCACTCCTCATCCTCATCTTCTTCATCGCTATCTTCATCCCCTTCTCCGAGTTGCAGACTTACGGCAAAACTAGACGCTCCGGTCGTGTCATCCATTTCTTCACCAGCCATAAGAGATACAGCAAGTTTCTCTTCTCGAAGTTTCTCGGCAATTCCACCTTTTGACTCATGACCAATCATATGTCCCCAGAATCGAGCAATATCCAAACGCCAGAAATCTCGCATGTTGGGACCGAAAAATTGAAAACTTACATGATAGATATCTTTTGTTGGCTCAATCAATGTCATTGATGGCATGATGTTGGAAGCTTGTTTGAGCACTGGATAGATCGGAGACTTTTGTATTTCCGCCTCAGGAAGTTTGCTGAGAAACTCTTGGAATGATTTATTGTTGTTTTTTCCATTTTGACCAATATCAATAATTGCCTCCGGACTTGTATAACCTTTGAAAATGACACTGTTGCTGTTGCTCCACTTTTGTTTCAAATTTTTGGAGTCCTCACGGGAGTAGTATCTGTTGAATCCGTAAGGGAGATTCCACCATGATTTGGATGATTTTGTTGCAGGATCGATCTTATCGTAGTCGGCGTTTGGTTTCGCCGTAAGTGCACTTCCACCTGCAGCAGCAGCTTTCACTATATCTTCATTCCTCACTAATGTTCTTGCATTGAGCATAGATTCCATCAAATTTCTCATCGGATCCGGATCCAACTTCGCTTCTTTTTCGGCTTTTGTCTTCTGGTATTTCTTGTTCGCTTTCACTTTCACAAAACGATGACAAATCATTTTCTCCAACTCCTCTAACGATTCCCTTCCTACCACACCAACACCCATAAAATGACTGGAGTAATATTCGTCATAGAATTTTGTCACGACCTCAGCCATCGTTGAGTCCCCTGTGATATTGGATAAAAGCCCGAGTTTTTTGATTTTTTCCGCTACTTCTGTCGGATTCGCAGAATTGTAAATATACTGATTCGATCCCTTATGTGCAGCGTTTGAATATCTGCGTTTGGCGGCACTTATAATAGAACCTTTTTTAAGATTCTCTGAATCGGTGCGGCCTGAGACTTTAGATCCCGCACTACCACCAGCATTTTGAGCGCCGCCACCAATATTGAGCGTTTCCAGGTTCCCGCATGTGAACGCATGAAATGGATGCCATGGATCACATTCATTTTTCAAAACTTGACTGAAACGACTTCCATCTTTTTGGATTTTCCCACTATGTTCGGAATTCACTGCTTTCATTTCCCGATCAACACATTCTGGTTTGATCAATGGCGACAGAAAGAATTCTGCCAATCTATCTACCGCTTCTTCCAATTTCTCCGGTTGCACCTCCAAATGATAACATGTTTCCTCTAACGTCGTATATGCGTTATTAAATCCTCCACTCTCACTCAAAAACTTATCATAACTATCTTCATCCGGATACTTCTTCGTTCCCATAAAAAGCATATGCTCCAAGAAATGCGCCATTCCATGAACTCCGAAAAAGTTTGAAAAATAACTTCCGATGTCTACGCAGACGGCGGCGGCGGCAACATCGGTATCTGGATCCGATACGAGACAGACTTTCACGTTGTTCTCGGCGATCTCCACCACTTTGAATTGCCGTTTATTTTCAGAAAAAGGCTTTTTCGTGATCATAGTTGAGGATGCCAAAGTGTACGGTGTGGTTGGCCGTTCGATTTGTACTGGTTCTTGCTGTGTTGCTTGAACACCTGTTGGACTTGGACACCCACCGACACTGCCAATTTCAGCAAGCCATAACTTTTTCCAAGAATCATCTTCTTTTTCCAAAACAATTTTTTGAACTTGTTTTACTCCAGCAGCTGTCCAATCATCAGTTTGTAACTTGATATCATCCAATACTACAGGAGACGTTGGTGTCGCCCCACCTGCAGCTCGTTGACCACTTTTACTATCAGTACGATCAAAATTCAAGTTTCCAAATATTTCTGCTGGTAATCGTAACGGCATCGACATTGCACGCTGAAATGAGTAACTTTCCGAACTTTTCTTCCCAAACGCGGCGGAATTGGGTATCGCTGTTGTCCGTCCACGGTCCTCATAATTACTCGCTGTTCCCGCGGCGCTTGCATCACTGTCGCGTAGAAATATAGTTGCGAAACCTGGCTGTTTGCTGTTATACGACGTACTTCTTGTTAAAGTTTGCTGTCCGGCGCCGCTGTCGCTCTGACCCGCTCCACTACTCTCTCCCCCTCGTTGAAAACTCAGCTTCCCGCGTGAGTTATTGATACTCATCGCCCGTTGCATCAACTGTGCATCGACGGAATCCATCTTCGACCCAGCAGTTCCGATTTTTCCATCTGGCAAAACAAATAAACCAGGCGCGGACTTTCGTTTGCTAATTTTTTTAGTGATGACCTCATTCCCAGCCTTACCACTCGTTTTAACTGTGCCACCTTTTGATTTCGAAAGACTTGGTTGCTTCTGCAAACTCACCCCCTCGAGGTCGTTGTTGATATTCCTGTTGCCTGCACCGAAACTACGATTTGTTGAGTTTGCGAAAAACTGCTGTCCAACGATTTGGTCTTTGGATAGAAATTGTCCGAGACCACGTTTGTGACAATCGCATATGAATGAGATCCCTCCATGCATTTTGTCATGTTGCAACATTTGCAGATGCAGTTTCTGCATCCGTTTCTTGCCTTCGTTGACATTTTGCTGTGCTTCGAAAGAGTCGACAGGGACACAATCGAAGGGGTCTATATTGTTCATGTTGTTTGTCGTTGCCATGATGGAAGAGGATGATATTACATGATCATATTGAAATGAAATTGCATCTATGGAACTCCAAAAAATAATGATAACAACTTTTCATCATGCTTGATTCAATCAAGCAACAACATACATGCACTGCTACACAAATTCAATCCAGATACTAATTTGCTGACACCACGATAACGACGATAACAATGCCGATAAAACACCTGAACCATGAACAATGCCGTGTTTTTTTGGGAAAGGAATGAATCGATGACATTAACGACTGCACACACAAAACAAAATCACAACATGACTCAACCCAACCAACGAAATCCACATCCGGACAAAATTGATTAAATAATCCAGTTCCAAAAAAACTTTATCACACACGTACGTCCGGGCAAA
>Ga0099797_100059_pt1 | contig 60658 bp, 27 predicted proteins | sample Uncmet_Sort48C_1_FD_89871 | JGI IMG/M metagenome (GOLD analysis project Ga0099797, IMG submission 89871) | Marine eukaryotic communities from CALCOFI LINE 67, Pacific Ocean - C012_Sort48C_1 | ecosystem: Environmental > Aquatic > Marine > Oceanic | place: Pacific Ocean: Monterey Bay | collected...
CCTGACTCCAGATAAAACAGGTCCAACCAGTCAAAACCGAATCGAAAAATTAGGAGTGCTTCCGGCACACATGACCATGGTAAATCAGCAGATTTTCCATTTCCATTCAGGAGGCAAGACAGCGCATTATTCTGCTTCCGGCAGAAAGAACAGTCGCGCCCGCGGATATATTCGTTATGAATCGGGGCATTAATGTGGTTCTGCCACTTGACTGGTGTACAATTTAATTGTATGTCCCGAAAGGTATAATACAAATCAAATTAAACTTACAAATGCACATCCAGATCGTAATGATGGAAATTTAGTAAATAATTACTATTTTGGACAATATGTTGCTATCAATACTGATGGTTCTGTGGTTGCTGTTGGTGCTCCTCGTGGCAATATGGAAGAACCTTGGAATAACAATCATGACTTACGATATAGTGGTGTTGTTTATATTTATCGGAGGATCGGTACTATTGGCACAACAGATCCTAGTGCAATGTATAATCAAGGATCCCCACAAATGATTATTGGAGAACGAGCTGGTTATTTAAGTTATAGTGGGGGGGTTAATTATCGTGGTGATCAAATGGGACCAGTCGCATTATCTGGTGATGGCAACACTCTTATAGCTGGTTCTCCATATAATGATGATGGTCCAAATGGATTTGGTTCTAGCACAGGTGAGCCTCTTGCAAAAGATTATGGTTCTGTTCGAATTTTTGAAAGATTACATCCAGATACACAACCAGATATATGGACACAAAAAGGTGAAGATATTAATGGTTTTGTAGGAAATCCAAATGAACTATCGAATGATGATTTGGGAGAACATTTTGGTTCTAGTGTTTCTATATCCAAAGACGGAAATCGGATCGCTGTCGGAGCACCGGATGGAAACGGTTTGGTCGTGCAAAGTGGATGGAATAGTAAATTACAAGGTGCTGCAAGAGTTTATGAATGGGATTCTGGAACAAAACAATGGAATAAAGTGAAATATTCAAAATGCTTCGTTTTTTCTGTGTTTTTCTGATTGGTAGTTGTTTGGACCACGCTTTGACGAAACTTAGACAACCTTGATCATTCACTGTCACCGCTCGCTGCACTGCTCGTACTCTCAACCACTAATCAGACACTCCAATACTCACATCATTGTCACGAGGCCCTCGAACACTTCCACTCTGTTGCTGCTGGATTGCAGGATACGCTCTGGGATTTGGAAATTCAAAACGATTAACATCTTGTGTTGATTTTTGCCGTGTTTGTGTTGAGGAAGACGATAGATCGCTATTTAAATGAAGCTACAGGAAATTCAGATAAGCGTCAAACCCTAGCTGTAAATGAAATCATCGCTAACAATCAAATAACGGTTTATCGAATTTGGTTGCCTGAAAACTCGATCATGAATTACCGTTCGTTTTTACATCATGCCGTATTGTAACATCATGATCTTAAGAATTCAAAGTTCGTAAACCACCTCCTGCTCAAAATGCGAGTAATTTTTTTGTAAAGTTTGTATTTCATGGGATAATTATATTGCTTCAATTGATTTGAATTGGGAAATTTTTGTAAATTGTAGATAGCGTACGATGCGTTTGGCGATCTTTCTCTAAAACCAGACAAAAGGGATTTTCACTTTCAATCACTTGCCCAACGTAAGCAGCATTATTTCGTGGTAAAATTCCTGTTTCTGTCTGTTTATTTATCAACCACAAAATTCCACAACTCAATTCCCTACACAAGGTGCTGCAAGAGTTTATGAATGGGATTCTGGAACAAAACAATGGAATAAAGTAAAATATTCTGAGTGTTCCAATGCCATAAATTGTAAATTACAAGATTCACAAGCAGATATGGCTGTAGAAGACCGAAATGCGAAAGCAATTCCATCTTTTCCAATTGGGGGAATGGTTGCTGGTATAAATTATGGAAGAGCGCAGACACCATATTGGACGTATGTGAAAATGACTGGTGGAATTGAAGCTGGACAGGGAATGAAAATGCAAATAGTGGGTGTAACAACAAACGATTGGGCGGGGGCAAAAGCTTGGTCATTCAATGTTCCTGAATACAATACTGGAGCTGATAATATTCTCACAACAACAGAATTAGGTTTGGTTATTGGAATTAATGCAGATGATTCAAATAAAGATGGATATTTTGAAGAAATTGTTGTTAGAAAAGTTGTGGATGCAACACTTCCTGATTTTGTGGGTATTGGTTCGAGAGATAGTCTTGTTGGATATCAAACGAAATTTATTGATGGAAATGCTGATAGAGTAACAGGTGCAAGAGGATGCCCAACGAAAGTCGAAGTGGAATCGGTGGTGTATTTAGATGTCCGCACTGATACTGGACATAGTAAAACTGCAGGTGTGAAAATTAAAACTTGGACAGTAGACTTAGATATGGATGGATTTCCAGATCGAGTTAGAACGTCAGTTGATATGGGTGGATGGGGTGATAGTATGCGTAGGGTGGGTAATAATGGACCGAGTCCATTAGACACCTTGGATTTAGATTATAATATATGGTCAAGTCAGCAAACAAGTCCACAAAGAATCGCTCCAGACGACACTCCTAATTACAAAGCTCTTGGGCCACAAGAACAGATTACAAATCCTTTCAACTACACAGCTCACAATACTGATCATTATACATTTCGTTTTGATTCCGTCATAGTGGACAATAAAGACACATATAACGACATAAGTGATGATACTTTGGCAAATACGAATGGATTTCCGATTGGTAGTGGTGTTTGGAACGACAATCGAAGTTGGAAATTGTTAACTTCAACTTTTGATGATTTGAATAATGATGGAATACCAGATATTGCTAATCCAGACGATTATGGAAGTATTCCAATAACAAATAGTATCAAAGGAACTACCACTGTTGGAAATGCGGGTAGTTATGTAACGACCGGCGCACCTTATTCCGAAGCATTGACAAAGGATTTGAATAATGACGGAAAAAACGATCTAACATTACGAGTAGCCCATGCAGAAGCAACAACAGGGGGTGTGTTGAAAGCAACAAATGCAATGTTCTTACAACAATCGAAAATGAATGGTGATTCCATTTATCCAGAAAAATCTCTAATAGCATTAGATCAAAATCCTAAGGATGGTTATGTAGAGACTTTACTTTTCATGACCGATGATGGACCAGATTCGGGGAAAAATGGTATCGGCCCTGCAGATGGAGATGTGGAATTGATTTATGTATTGCAAGATCAATACCGTGGATGGGCTTCTACTAGTGAAGCGTTTTCACCAACCGGAATCTCACCTACAAATGCATTGAAAGAAAAGAGAGTAGGATCAATTCCAAAGGCAAGTACGAATCAACATGACGGAATTTATGATATTGTGAGTAAAATTACCTTTGAAAAAAATGTCACAGGGTTAACAAATGTAGGAACGACTTGGGTCGTAAATATTGATTTGGAAAATGATGGCGTTGAAGATTTGAAATTTTATTCAATCGATTTTGATAATGATGGTACAATTGATCGCACTGCAATTGGAAATTCAAAGGATTGGTTTGATGACGATTGGAACAATAATCAGGTTGCCATCGATTATGAATTTTCAAATGGAGTTCCAGATTGTACCCCTGGTTCTTGTGGAAACAATGACGGCTACGGTTTTGAACTTCCTTCTCGCAATATGGTCAAATTAAAAACAGCTTTTGATGGTGTTTCACCCAGTGAAAGTACAACTGTGATGCGAACATCACAATGTGAACTACCAGAAGGGACGTGCGGATGGGGGGTTGGAAAAATGATTAACGAAGTGATTTTGGCAAAAACAGGAATTATGCATCCTGATAAGGTCATCTGTTGGCAATCCAACTGTTCACCTGGTGCTCAACAACAAAACTACGTGGACATTCTGATTGGAGTTTTAGATACTGATTACGATAACATTATGGATCAAGTTGCTTTTTATAACCCAAATGACTTGAGTTATGGTGGAAAAGTCGCCTTGGACCTTGGATCAACGCCTAATCGCCCGAAAAATTATGCCCATTTTGGTTACGGTTATGGAAAAAATGGAAAGGATGCTTTTAATAATCGTCCAGATACTCCACTTTTTACGATTCCGTTGCAACGAAGTAAGTTTTCCCAATTATTAAATGATCCCGCAGATTCCAAATATATTGCAAACACGACTGATGGATTCAATGCAACAGTTTCTGTATCAGGAATCGATACCAGTGGAACCGGAGTTGCCTCCCACATAATCATGGATATTTCAGTTAATACACCATTGGCATTTAATGGCCAAATACCAGTAAAATTAGTAATGGAAATGCAAGATACTGACTTAGACGGGAGTCCAGATTTGATGGTGTCAAAAAATCCGAATACAGGCGAAACATTAAATTTACCATGGGGTGCAAAAACAGACTTATTAAATACACAAACGCCGTTTTTGTCAAAAACATTTGGCACTTCAACACATGAGCCATTGGATAACGTGGGAACCACCACTGGTACACCAATTACTAACGTTCCAACATTTACAGCAAGTGTCGATGAAAATGGAAATGGTCATGGGGAATTGAAAATATTTGTGAAAGACGTAGACAAAAATGGTTATCCAGATGAAATTGAGATTTGTCATTATGCAAGTGATGATGGGATTGACGAAAACACGAAAACCTGTACTTATATGAGTGATATGGATGGAAATTTGATTTTTGACGCGAGTAAGAAATTGGAGCATACTACTACGACTACAACGACTACTACTACGACTTCAACGACCACAGCCAGTGTAACACAGCCGCTTATCAGCAGCAGTAGTAGCAGTAGTTCTGAAATATCATCGAGTAGTAGCAGTAGTTCCCAACCAATCATCAGCAGTAGTTCTAGTTCTGAACCAATCATCAGCAGTAGCTCCAGTAGTAGTAGCAGCAGTTCCAGTACCACTACTACTACCACTACCACAACGACTGTGATAAAACGCTTCGTTTCCGTGCAGGGATCCTTTCAGATGAATGTTGCTTTTATTTCAGATGTAGAGACCAAATTTCAAACTGCGGATACGGAAACCTCGAAAGACATAACTTCATCTTGGACGTATGTTCCAGCATTAAGTTCGAAGGATAATTGGTCTTGGGATAATGCATTAAAAAGGGTAACAACTGCAGCATCAGCAAATGGGGGTGGACCTGGGACATTCTCTACTACAACATTTGAAATCGATCAAAATGCAAAGACGAAAATTACTTATACTGTTGCCAATACAGGAACTATGTATGTCGATTCAGGTGCGTATATAGGAATTCAAACAAAACCGAATGTTGTGAGCCCTGGTGATGTTGGTAATAAGCATGATGGTGCGTCGGGTGTTAATGCCAATGGAGCAGCATCGCAAGTCTTTCGGAAAGCATCTGGGACATTTTATTTTGAGGTCGATATGGTCAATAAAAAAATAAAACATGGTCCTACGGAAGCAACCAGTAAGGAAAGTGAGATAACCATTGGCAATCTGGGCAATGAAGTTATTTATATTGGAGTGTTTGATGGCACAGGCACTGCACAAGGGGCATTGACCTTTGATCAAGTGTTACAAGTGTCTACTACTACTACCGCGACGCCAGGAACACGAACTTCCACGGCCACAAATAATACTCCACAAGATACTAATGTAACACCTGAATGTAGTTCATGGTCTGATTATATCAAAACGAACTATCCGGAATTTGTTGAAGGTTTACAAGTAGGACTGTTTAAATACGTCACACAACAAGATGAATTTTTGAACAATTTGAGTAAGAGCCTCAGCAGTAAGATTGCAGCATTTGAACCGACCAATCATATTTTGATTAACAGTATATGTAAACAGACGGATGCTGCTCAGCGTCGATTGAAGGATACGAAGAATGTTGCTGGGCAAAATGATGACGAACACAAAACTACCACTGTTACGAACAATTTTTTGACAAATGAGATTGTGAATAACCTATTGCCGGTGCAGTTCTTGGAAAAGTATTTAAGAAGACAACTTCAAAGCTCAGGAACGGATTTGGATATTGATTATGAATTTCTTCTACCCGAAAAAGATATTTTAGAATCAACAGCGGCTGAGGACAGTGTGGAAACAGTAGCAACAGCAGTGGCGAATATTGCATTGGGTGCGTCGTCTGCTTCTGGAAAGCAAGGATCTGGTAATAATTCGGCAACTAATAGTGGTGCAGTATCACCATCAAGTGGGAATAGTGCTTTAGAAAATCTAACATCAGAATTAGCAACTGCAATGATTGATGTTGGAGCTACAAAGATTATTAACACCGGTAGTAGTAGTACAACAGGTGGCAAGAGCAGTGGTTTATCTGTTACGAAATTTGCTGAAAAAGTCGAAGTGAAAATGAAAATTTCCAACATTGATCTTACTAATGCAGAAGCACGTACTGGCACTAATGCAAACGCAGCTGTGCTAGTTACTGAAGTCCAAGGGGAAACGATTCAAGCAAAAACTACGACAACGACCACCACCACTATAGCTGTACAATCTCTAGGAAGTGGGAGGAATTCGAAAGGTGATAAACGAACAGGTGATGGATTCAACGCTTCTGCTGTGATTTTGTTGATTATGGCAGGTGGAATATCTGTGGTTTGTATGTTCATAATTGCATCTACAATCAATAATTATGTGAATAAAAAATCTAAGGACGATGTGAAGCCAACTAAATTTGCTGATGAAGACGATTTGGCAGCGAACCCTTACATAGTAGACGAGCAACAGATGCAGCAAAAGCAAATGTCTGAAGCAATACGTGTGAAGGGGAATATGGACAAAGTTTACACTACACACAGTACTGTTTCATCGCAAGTTATTGACGCAGATGAACTGAACAATACTTTGAAAGATGAAGTAAGTACGATGGCGAGTCCTACAGCAGTGACAGGTCCGGCGCCGATAAGTGAAAGTACTGAATTTCTTTATAGGGCAACAGCATATAGACGTGGTAACAGTGCTTATGGACTAAATGAAAGTATTATTGGAAGTCCAACCAGTGCATAAGATTTGAGAACGTGTCCGGACGCGAAAATGGGACCAGTTTGGGAATTTTGCACGAGGGTAGGGTGGGATTTGGAGGGCTGTGAACTCGGCACACAGGATTCCTGTCCGTCCGCGACTTTTTGCTATAATAGGACAGCGTTTTGTTGCAATCGCAGCATCGCAACGAAAATCACAAGACGTGGTTGGCGCGACCACAAAGTTGACAAAAAATATGCGCAATCAAATTGCGGTGCGATGAAAAATCTCGAGATTCTTTGAGACGACAACAAAAATGCCTTCAATCAAGTTGCGGTGCGATGATTTGATTCGAAAGTGAAAACGGGCAGTGAGTAACGACGAGCCGCAGGATGCGGCCTGTTTACAGCGTGTATATGGGGGGTGTGGGGGTTCGTCCAAACCCCCACGAAAATGGCTGGAGAATTCTCAAACCTGAAATGCGAAACTTCCTTCATGAAGACTGACAGCTGGGTCAGCACTTATTGTCAACCCGCGCTCTGCGCGGGGTTTTATAGGTAACAGTGCTTATGGACTAAATGAGAGTGTTATTGGAAGTCCAACCAGTGCTGCGGCGAGCAGTCCAAAAGTACAGAGCAACTATGGTAGTAACCCTACTAGTCCATTGGTAAAGAAAGCAGCGAGTGGTGAAAAATTTGGAACCAGCCGACAAGCTAGTGGCGTTCTGCAGAAGTTGTCGGGTGCACACGGGAGTCTTGCCGGAGATAATTTACCGGTGAATGCGGCAAATTCAAAAATGCCATTGAAAGCGTCGGTTGAAAGGTATGAACGTGGTGAAAGCATGGAAACAGCGAATGACCAGACGCCTAACATATCACCGACAGCGGAAAATAGAAGTAGTATTAGGCATCTTGCTAGTGGTGAGGAGATGTTGTCGGTTTGAACTATGGTTGCAGAATTATGGTTGTATTTGGTTTGAATTGGTCTTTGTATTTTATCTATCGATGGATGGGTCTTTATCAAAAAATTTTTACATGGAGTTATTATAAGTATTATTCTGAAATTATATTAACGATGTCGAGTCAAAAGTTGAAAAATTTACATTATCGGCGGTTCATAGTGACGTAACAGTAACACCAGTCCAGTTTTTCGAAAAAGTGTATTTATACAAAAAATTAAACCAATTCGAGTCTACACAGGTCGTCACTGAGTTCTTCATGAGTTTTTCTATGTATTAGTAGTAAAATTTGTTGGGGAAACAAATATGTTTCGTTGGAAATTTCTGGCAGTTCAATATAGTAAATTGTTTCAATCTCGTCTTCTCGTAGTATGCATCATACATCCATACATACATGTATGATATAGTTGCATTCGTATCTGATTTGTATTGATTCCTATAGGGAAACAACAACATCAAGAATCCATTTTGGATTCGAGTCTTATACAATAAAATGAGTGATTCTATAATCCGTCTCATTATATCGATTCTGTATCACAACAGATGCAGTGATTTCGTTCGGTATATTGCATTTTGCAATATATACACTAGCAACAGCATGATTGCCCTTGTTATTATTATATAGTTACATAGTAGTAGGTTTGAAAGATGAAAAGTTGTCAGAGGTACGTCCATAATGTGAGTCAGTGTGTCCAGTCACGAGCCAAACTCATGTTATGACGCATCTCTCTGACAAAAGTTATTATGATATCATGATATTTTTCGTAGTAAGGAAGTAAGCTTGAAAAAATATTAATAAGATATTGTGTTGGATCCATTGATTCTATTAAAGTTCATTTTTCGTAGTGTTATTCAATTGTATTGTTAGTATGTGGGCAAATCGTGAAGTTGTATTATAGCCGGCATCCATGGTGTTGATAAAAATATATTAATTCAGTTCCGAAAACAGTTTTGCAAGTGTAATCTAAAATCTGTTGATAAGATTCACCAGTTGGTGGGTGTGTATTCGGATTTATTCCATAGATTTCAACAACAAGTTTGTATTTATGATACCGAGAGAATAGCGATGCACAAAGCAACACAAGAAACTCTGAACATGGTGGGCCAAGCCGTACTCAACAAGTTTAGTTGCTGAGGGAAATGCACACCGCCACAACAATCGAAAAAAGCCGAAGATAGCATTGCTCACGGACAGCCACTGTCTCTAGTGAAGAAAGTCCAGTCGTGTAAGGCTCCTTCGACGCATTCAGAGGTGGAGCTGTTCTCATCAATCTTCAATCTATTGAGTGTTGCCTCAGTAAAGATACTGCATATCCACGGCCATGCGAATATCAGGTTGAATGAAGTTGGCCGAAGTTGGTGGATGATGTGTATTCGGATTTATTCCATAGATTTCAACACAACCACCACAATTCATGACTCAGAGTAGCATTACAAATTTTTCCAAATTTAAGAAATGTGATCCTATGTGATTAATAGTGATCTGGGGGTACACAGGCAAAAAATCTTCAAATGAACAATTTTGTCAAGCTATATGCGAATTTATGCAGTTTAGTTGAAGCATGGTGAATTTCTGGAGTTGGCATTGATCATCATGGTATCATTGATCGCCAAGGATGTGTGTCGAAGTGTAAAAGAATGCCCCCTCATGGAACAGGGGAATTCAATTGATTCGTAGGTAAGATGTCAGTCAAAAGTCATTGAAGTGTTGGCGCAATGCATGATAACCTGTCTCGGACTCCCATCCAAATATAATTTGTGACGCAAGTTCTATCTATAATATTGCATCGTCGTGCATCGAGTCCACATCTGATGAAATTTCGAAGCAAAACTTCACACAGGAAAGCTGAAAAAACCAACATTTATACATTGTCAGCGGAATCTTACTCGTTTTTCATCAAGACGTTTTGCACAACGTTGTTTTCTTGCATAATTTATTACACAAAGAACAGTCATTTTTGATTTTTTGTTCTTTTCTGTAAGTGCTTAGTGGTAGAGAACTAAGTTTTTGAAATTCATTGTGACATTATTGTATTTCCAGCATATCGTATTCTTGATTGATTATCATTATAACACAATCTTCATACTAAGTACAGAAAGCCAGGCTCCATCGATTTCCCAATCTTCTCCAAAAATTTTTGGAATCTCACGAGTCACATCCCAACTCACATCAAGAACATGGGTGCCTGCGAATCGATCTGCGGTAAACAAGAGGAGGCCGATCTACCCACTCCTGGTAGCCAAGCAACTACAGTGTGGTTAAAGAAGGCTGGCGTTTTTGACGGAAGCTTTTTGATATTAACTGATGACGATCCTAAGAAAGCATGGATGGATCTCAAACAAAATGCGGGTGCCATGGCATCTCATCACGAGTTCTTATTAGCAAATCGTATGGAAAAAGAGAATGTGTTGTTGACAAGTCGTATTGAAAAGGGAAAAGATGTTGTGGATAAGTCGGTGTGTTTTTGGTTTTTGTAGATTGGTTGTGGGATTGAATTTATAATTGTTTTTGCAATGTGTAATTAGCACGATGTTTAATTAGTGAATATTTCCAAACGATGCACAATGACATGGATTTCAACATATGATTTTTTCGTTTTTCTGCAAATCGTATCTTTTATGGTGAATAAATCAAAGTTGCAATCCAACATTTTAGATTTCAAAAAGAAAAACACCAACAACAGGTGGATTTCCAAAAAGAATCAAACGGTTTATTCGACACTGGAGGCTGGTCCGACGACGATATCTGGGGTTCTACTACATATGATGATAATGATGAGGTACATGTGAAATTAAATTTTGATTGCAAACGCAGTGCGAAGTTTACCGATAAGGATAAGAATGAATTTGCCACATTGAACTATACAGCAGCAGGCAAAGCTCTGGCGGAAATCGATTTCGACGGTTCCGATTGTTCTGTCTCGTTGCGTGTCAAAAAAGTCGCCTACGAATTGACCTATCGAGGGAAGAAAATTGAGATTGAGTTCGAGAACGGGAAATGGGAAAAATGGGATCGAAAGTGGAGTTGCTCGTTGTTCGAGGCGACGTTCGTGTCAAATTGGGGCACAGATGAAATTAAGGTAGTAACGAAGGAGGGATGTGATGCGTGTGAGGCGATTGCGGTTGCGCATTGTCTGTGTTGGTTTTTGCATCCGACGGGGACTGCGAATGATATGAAGGACAAGGCGAAAGATTATGCGAAGTCATTTACGAGGCGGAGCTAAAAGAATGTGGGTTTTTTTGAATAGTGGTTGTCATTCATAGTTTTGTTGTAACAGTATGCATGTCAGGGGAATTCAAAATTATATTGGATATCGCGTTAAGTTCACGGGAATTAAAGTTTGCAGCCGATTAATTTCCGTCACCGCGGATGTTTCGAGTCTTTCGAATTTGATTCGTGTTGTCAGTTAGGTGGAGGATTGTCGATGGAATTTACGAGGGTAGTAGTTTGTCAGTTGTCACATGACGAGATTGTATCATCATATTTGAGTTTAGCAAGGATTTTCAGTAGTATAGTACGTATAGTATTCAAACTATTGTCATTGAATAGGTGACGTTGTGAACTTTACAAAAACGTTGTATTGATAGTATTGAAGCAATTTGTTGATGGGATTATCAGCATGTCGCATTATGCGGGAGTGCGATCAAGTAACAGTGAAGTCGCAGTGTAAGTGAATCGCAGTGTAAGATTTTCTTGTCAATATCAGCATCGTGTGTCAAGTCGTATTTTATAGTGTGTGCCATAAGAACGTAGATTTGTGGGGAATCACCAAATTCTGGGCGTTCATCTATTCCAAAAGTAACCAATCTATCATGATCAAAAATTCCATCTTGTTCTAGGGTCTTATCCGAATTTCTCTTTTCTGTTCTTGTTTCCGCACAAAAAAAAAACCGATAACTACATCGTGTAGTTTTTAATCTAAGATCATTTAAACTTTTTTTAACCATACGGTTATAAGCATCAAATTTACTATCCTAATGTGATTGGACTAAGAAGAGTCCGTTGACTGTTATAGCGAAGGAAAGCAAAAAGTAGACAAAATTTGTTAATTTTGCATCGATATCCAAATAGTCTTCTCTGCAGCAGCAGAAGTTATTTGTAAATCGAATACAGTTAGTGTAGCGTAAGACAGCACGGTGGTGCCAAGCTCATTTCATATACTACCAGCCTGATTAACAAAAAGTCGGATCCCTAATACAAGTAGTCTTCACGTTACATAATATTATCAAGCTCTTGAAAAGATATAATCACTACGAACCTGGCGATTGCTGTACTGACATCGTTGGAGTTCTCGGTGTAAAAAAAAAACAAACTTCCTCCATATTGTTGTAAGTAATTGTCTAGAGCATAATTGACCTCGAGATAAGTGTTCTAAGAGCTAAATCATCATGACGAAAACTAGTCGTTTCTCGTTCAAGCTGGCAAGTACAAGGCGGAGAGATGAGCTAATCGAAAATTTAACAGAGGAGAAAGAGAAGATGGAAAAACACATTGAAAATCTAATGCAAGAGCGTGGTAAGATGGAGACATACATTGATGGATTATTGGGAATGCAAGGTGGATGGGTCAAAGAAAAGAAAAACATGATGGAAGAGAAGGAGAAGTTAGTAAAGAAAATCCAATCACACGAAACTTCGATAAGAAGCTTGATCGAACAAGACAGGGACAACAGCGATAAACTAAACCAGTTAGAAAATCATAAACTACCAGAACAACTTATGCTAGTAGATATTTTGCGGAGGGAAGAGAACGTATTTTTGTTTTCGAGCTGTTTGTCGATGAGTCGGGTGGGTCCGTGTGGTTTCTGATATCGATCCATTTCTAGGGGCTCTCATCATTATCTTTGATTATACAGTTCAAAGCAAAGATCGATTCAAAAAAAAATTTATGCATTGATATCCTCTAAAAATACAGGTATTGAAAAATAAAGTCAAAGTTGCGAAGGAAGCCTTGAGCAAACTGGAAGCCGAGAATGTTCAACTAGTCCAAGAAAAAGAAGATTTGGAAATTGCGAAAGGTGAATTACAAAAGGAAATTGAAGAGAAAACCGCCGAGAAGTCCTTGTTAGAAGAACAAAATGCAGCGTTAGTTGCCGATAAGAAATGGTTAGTGGAAAAGAATGCAGTTTTGGCATTGGAAAAAAGGTTGTTGGAAAAAGACATGGTATAATCGTTTTTTATTTTTTACAGGATGAAGTTCTTGCAGTGGCAATTATTGTGAATCAGCATATTGTTTAGTCTCATACGAAAAGTCGATGCATTAGAAAAAAATTGTCATGATCATTTTCTTATCGATTTTCAGAAAAAGATTTGATCTGAATTCCAATCCAATGGATCAATTCTAATGAGCCAAAAAAACGACGCAAACCACAGGAATATGTGTCTTCAGCTCTTGAAAAAGAAATGCAAAATGCAATGAAACAGCAAGGAAAAATGATAGAAGCCGAGAAAGTATAATTGGTTTTGTATGTTCATTGTTATGGATAATTTTGAATTGAATTCTGGGATTAGATGGTCGTAATTGTTGACGGAAAGAAGAAAAGTGTCTCTCATCGTCCCCAAAAAACACATGCTGCATAAGACACAGTTTCATTTTCAAAAACACCAAACCACAACACAGGCGGCCGAATTGAAAATGAAACAAATGACTGAAGAGTTCAATTGTCAGATTAGCACCTTGAAACAAGAATCTGAAGAACGCATCAATCATATGAAAGCAGCGATGCAGACGGAATCCGAAATAAAGACGGAAAACATTATTCAGCATTTTGATAAAGTCATTAATGGGATTTTTGATGATCATCAACAAGAAACTGGCTTGATGAAAGATGATATGGAGGAAAAGATTTTGGGAATGGATCAGGTACTATATTGTCTTGATTGAGTTTCTTTGTTGTTGCAGTCGTTGAAATAAATTTGTCACATGTTGTTGATTCAATTTCAATCCCAATGCCAGTGTGTGTTTCCAGAATTGTGGTGTTAATCAGTTTCATAGACAATGTCACAAAGGCAAGCACACAAAGATGAAATTCTAAAAACAAAAAACAACAACAAACACAGGAACATCGAGTTAGATATGGAAAATTGTTCAAAGAACAATCTCAAACTCAGATGACATTGATCGAAAAAGAGAAAACAGAAAAGAAGCTAGTTGATCGAGTTGTTAATCTTCTCGCAGAAAAAGAAATCTTGGAAGAAGATTACAAAGCACAAATTGGTGCTCTTACAGCTGAAAAAGATACAATTCAAGAACAGTTGAAAGATTATGAAGCGAAAAAAAATTTCGATGCTGCTATTAGTGCATTCAAGACATCAACTAAAACAACTATCAATGAATTTGTCGGTGATGGTGGTATCGGTTCTGGTATGGATACCAGTCGGAATGGAAAATGTTCGAAGGAAACCGGTGGAGGTGTTATTGCTAGTGTTGTTGATAGTGATCCATTCGATGGTGAGTTATTACACATCTATATTCGGAACTCGATTTGGGATCGTGAACTCATGATGAGTTAGGCAGTGATATGGGAGTCGGTAGTAGTGGGAAGGAGGAGTTTTATATTCGAACGATTGCGCGAAGAATGTTATTGTTGTATTGTTTGCAGAGACAATGTTGATGGATGTGATGTTTTTTATTTTGAGGGATTTTGTGATGATTAATTAATAATAGTTGAGTTCATTTGATAGTTTTACGATGATTTGTTGTGATTGGAATTGAGGAATTTGTTGTGATTTATTTAGCACGTGTTATTGTGGAATTTGATAATTCATTATGTTAGATTTGCAAATTAGTCTGTTGAGAATGTTTTTCAGGATGCAATATCTGTTGTCGTTTTCCGCAAAGCCCAAATGAATAAGGGATACGCATCAGTATAAAATGTTTGTTTTCGATTTGTTATATGAATGGTTATTGTTAGCAGAAACTGAACATCGGTTAGATTGTTAGCGTAAATAGTATCGTTTTGTAAAATCTCTCTCTTAGATCTGAGTTCTTGTTGAAATATTGTCAGTTAAAATGTTGTTGTTATGTAAATCAATCATCAGGAAATTGCAATATCACATTGGTATTTGCATGATGATCAGTGTTGTGTTTGAGTTTATGAAAATTGATTTGATTTTCCATACTGTTAGTATTAATGAGTTCTCCTTTTGTCAAAAACGCTGTCATTATATGGTTCATTTGCAAAAAACAATGGTTTTGAATGGATGTTGGTAGACGATTTGATTGTATTGATTATGTTGATTTTGTGTTGATGATATGTCTTCTTAAAGAATTGATGAAGTTTTATCTAATGCATTATGAATGAATCTTGTTTATTTTTTTATGTTTGTTGGATTGTGTGAATTCAATTGATAATTTCTGAAATTTTAGTCCAGTAGTTATGTCGAGATTGTCCCAAATTAGGGAAGTTGTGGTTTGCTGTGATTCTATCAGTTTGTTTTGTGAATTCTATATCGAAATCGATTTCCATGGTAGCATTATTAATGAGTTCTTCTTTTAAATTTTCCGAAAAATTTGTTATTGTATTGTCCGTTTGTCAAGATGAAGATTGTCCTGGTTATCTCAGTAGGAAAGGTTGATTGATTTGAGAATTGTTTAGTTCTTGGTGCATCCGGAAAACATTTTTTCCGTAAAATCTTATATCCAGAAAACAGGTGATACCACATTGGTATCGTCTTAGGTTCGTTGTTGTGTGTCAGATTAGCATGCTCCAAATCTTGTTATTATCTTTGCTGTAAGTTTTTCCGATTAAGATTGTTGAAGAAAATTTCCTGCATTTGTTACAGCAGCAGTATTGTCGATAGAAGGCTGTAAAAAGAATCAAATTTAGATTCAAAAAGCAGGTCGTTGTTCGAAGATATCAGTTTAAAAAAGATATCTTCGTCATGGGAAAATATATCTTAACAACCTACTGTACATGAAAGTTTTGGTTTGAAAAACAATAATTTGGAACGTTTGATTAATTGTAAGTAGAAATATGATTCGTCGATTCTAGCGATGGAGAATCTTCGAATGAAACAAATTTAGAACTTTAGACTTATACACAGACATTCAGAGATGTGAAAAATGGTAGTATGATGAGATCGCACTTATATTGAAATGAATACTTGTATAGCTGATGCAGCAGAGAGGGCTGTAGCTTGTAGGAAACATATGGTCAATTCACTTGACTAAAGAAAAATCTTGAAAAAAAAAATAAACATAAAAAAATCTTACAAAAAAAAAGAAAAAAAAACAACATACAGCATAGGGATTGACAATATTTATGTGTAGTAATAGGGAATAGTGTATTTTGTGAATTTGGCAATTTGTAAAAGAAAAATCCATTGTCTGTACGAAACGTGTGTAGAAAGGTAATAGTATTTATTGATCAAGTTTTTGCAGAAATTGATTTTTCAGGTGAGAGGAGGTTCTATTGAACATTCGGTCGCTCCAAAGGCGGTTTGCCCCTCTTGCCTGATTAATTGGTTTCTCAAATGCAGAAACATATGATCCATATTCCATATTTGTGTTTATATCATGTTAAAACAATAATCATACCACAGAAGTATTTCGAAAGTTCTCATTGATAACGTTGGTTATCAGAAAAAAAAAACCCAATACAAAAAAATCAAAATCTATACCGAATACAGAATCACAATGAATTCAAACAAGCAAAAGAAAAACTCATACACACAAAAAAATGAAAATCTATACTAAATACAGAATCACAATGAAGTCAAACAAGCAAAAAAAAAAAACGCATACACAAAAAAAATGAAAATCGATACTAAATACAGAATCACAATGAAGTCAAACAAGCAAAAAAAAAAACTCATACATACAAAAAAATATAATGATTACTTCTTGCGGTCTATTATCTCGTGCGATCTCATCTGCTACCATTATTGTGAAGCTCACTGATCTTTTTGTCTATAGTATAAGATGGTGGAACAGTCTATTTTATTCAAGTTCTAAGACATGAGGAGGATAAGAGGTGTATGATAATATTTGGTGTATTGTTTGTCGATAGTTTTGTAGGTTATCGAGGTAAGTCGTTGATATGGTCATGGTCGGGCCATTTTCATACATCAGCAGTGAAGGGTAACATACAGAAATTGTTTGGTGGGTTGAAGTGCTGGACAGCAATGGGGATTCTGCGCGGTGATCATTGATCTCCTGTATATGAAGAATGATGGATCAGCAATTTATGTTGGGGTGTTGGGTCATCTCGTGTATACGGATGACAATGCGGTAACGTCGGTATTGTGTGGTGTGAGTGGTGCGATTTCATTCATCAATGTAAATAGATCAAATGAATTTTATCTAAAATTTGTCAAAATAAATTTCTTGAATGATGATGTTCAAAAAATGTTGCGAAAATATCGTTTAGATGCATCGATTGAATTCATAAATTGATTCTTGTTTGAACATCCTTCGCGTTTATCAGAAAATTCAGAAAATGATTTCACAATGCAAATGCAAGCTCCGTCCAGAGAACCCAACAATGACATGACAATCAATTGATCATCGCAGCAGTAGTATGTAAAGCTTTTCCCATGCGTAGTAACAAATTTACAAAATAGCATTGGCGTGCGTGATATCAAGTTCTTAGATGAAAATTAGATTGTTGCATAATGCCAAAAAAAAGGATGTTACACGAAAAAAGGTTGCAATGATGCAATGGCCCAGGATTTTCAAAAGATCACCGTTTCTGTAGATTCTGATAGTTCCAGGGCCTTGTCCCATTCGTCAAAGATGAATAATGTCATTGGATCCTGTCCTCTGTCGGGGACGTCGGTAGATGGAGTCGTATCGGAGAACGTGCCACGAAGAAGCACAGCAGGTGTGGTTGATTTCGACGAAGCGTCGGAGCAGATCATTGGAAAAGCATTCCGCGAGGACCTCGATTCAAACAATAGCAGCTTCAGTCATTGTGGCAGTCTTTTTGATGGTTTGGGTGAAAGCAGTTTAATCGGAGATCAAGAGACAAACGAGACGTCAGAGACGCCATTTACATGTACGTCCTTCACGTTTTCGCACCGAGTTGATTCTCATGGCGCGATTGACGGAGTTGATTCAAGCGATACAGAGTGCGAGTCTGACCAGCACCTCAGTGAACACGACAGTGATAGCACGAAATCGAGTCGAAGGGAATCACTTTGTTCGTTGGGGTGCAGGCATCTCGGGAGCCTCTATGACGGTAGACTCAGTGACGACGATGATATTGAAAATGACATAAATGATGACGGTAGTAAAGCATTGGTAATCGCAAGTCAGGGCAGTAGCACTCCCGTGCGTACCGCGAGCCACGAAAGGAGAAAATCTGTTCGGCTACCAGACGAAACAAGTGCAGTGCGGAGAAAAACTGCCACAGCATACCGTGACTCGTCTGGTGATGTGGGGTGCTCATCTGAGCAATATGGTGACGATAGCGATCCATATAAGGGGTCCAGACACGGTTCTTCTGGTTATGAGAGGGATCTCTCTGGTAACAATAATGACTTACAACATCGCGACGCGAATGCAGTAGACTCAGACGACCTTTCAGACGAAAACTCTGACTATTTCAATTGGCAAAGCTTGTGCCTCACGGAATGCGAGGGAAGTCGAAAACTAGTAGAACAGCATGCACTTCAAACGTGTTGGAAGCGGACGATGTCACAAGCGCACCGACCACACTCTCACGGCACTCCTCCAGGTGTGCAAGCATTGAGTAACTCATCCGACTTGTTCATGACTGGTGGCAGCGCTGCAGACAATAAGACATTCTGTGGTATTGAAAGGTTGTCCAGCGATACCAGCAGAGTGGGTGGCCCAAGTTTTGGAAAGGCTGACGTGGTAGAGTCATATGATATCACAGATTCATACAAGCAAACACATCAGCAGGAGCAGCAAATTGTTGAAACATCGTCATCTCAGGAACATATTTTGAACGATAAGGTCGTTGGAGTCACTGGCAGCACTTCCGAAATTTTTGAAATGCGTTCTTCAGTGTCGGGAAAGTTAGTTGCGTCAGCGCCGCGGATTAAAGCAGGGAAGAAGGTGAGGAGCATGGAGGAATATTTGTCGCGAGGCGAAAGTTTGGAATATACCGGCATCAAACACGTATATCGAGTGATTGGGAGTCGATATGAGTTGGAAGCACATGCTGCGGCTGCCGCTGCAGCAGATTATGCAGGAATAGCGGCACAATCGTTCTGCAAAGTCCACAAAGTCCGTGACTACATCATCGGTCCAACAAGAATAGCTGTGAACGTGCTCCAATCAGGTCATGTGCGCGGGCATTTAAGAGCAGTGCCTTCGTGGGATGTGTATGGGGCCGTTTGTCTGCGTGCCTTGGGACTGCGAGCAGGCGACCGATATATTAAAGTGAATGGAACTGATGACGTCGGATATGGCAATAGAGCATTTCGAGAACGACCGACTCGATTGACAGTGGAGTTTCGATATGGAGATCCGGAACCTTATGAAGAGGCGTTGAGGGAATGGCGCCATTCCAATGCGAATAATTCGGCTGTGCCAGACTCGGAAGAGGTGTTGAAGTTGGTCTCAAAAGAAGTTTATGAGGATGTATTGCGACAGGATTATGATTTGGAATATGATGAGTATCTGCGTAGTACGGAAGAAAATAGAGCCGTATGTATTGTGGAGGATCAAGAGTCTCCACCAATAAATGTAGCGATTTGTTCACAGAAGAAGCACCATGCAAAATGAAGCAGTGATTCGAGTTTCTGATTATTTGTTTTTGGACTTTTGCCATTGTGACTTTTTCAAGTACGCATTTGAAGTCCAAACCTTGCCCCCGAAGGATCCTGGGTAACCCCTCCAGAAAAGAATTTGTCTCAATTCCGAATTACCTCGGAAAGCAAAAAAAGAATTGTTTATTTGCAAAAGTGTCGTGTGGTTATTGTATTGGAAGTGTAAAGAGGTCGTTCCGGACTCATTGAAGTTGATTCAGCAGGAATTGGTTTATGACGCAGCAAGAATCTCGGAATACAGACCAGGTGTGTATATTGTATATTCGGTCTGCAAAGTAGGTTTGTCAAAAAGGTCTTTGTATTCTTGCATTCTAAATTTCTTCATTCGCATGAAACAATGTTGAACAATTTCAAACAGTTCAAGCGTCTATTCTCATCGTATTCAGAATCATTCAAGCAAGTCATTTGACATTCCATTACATCCAATATGTTTGCCAAACATGCAGTGTTTTCTTTCGTTAGTGTTTTTCGAAATTTTGTCCTTAGAAGTAAATTGAATATATACGTATTTTCGGTGGACAAATTTATCCTTGAACATGTCGGATCCCTCGTCCTCGAAACATTATGAACACACCAACCATCCCCCAAGTGACCCAAAGATTCCAAATCCAAACATCAAGAACTCATTACCATCTATCTCTATAGGTCCTCAAATGCCTGCAGTAAGGCCCGTCCTAGTAAATCATCAGAATCTCTGTCGTCAAATGATATCAATTAAATCGATGCAATTTTGTTTCCTCACAATAAAATGTTCTTCATGAGTCAGAGTTACGAAATGTGGGATGTCTACAATTTTCTTTCAACGCGTTAAACATTATTATTGAATGGAGTTCATTCTGCATCGATGTTGTTTTGTGGATCGTCCACTGATTGACGAAGTTAACAATTCGATTCGTTGTTTTATTTTCTGCAGGATTTATTAGGCTTTTGAGAAAAGTTATTAATTAGCAGCGGAGCATCTATCGAGTTCTCAGTTTAATTTTATCAAGATAAAGATGGCCATGTTTGTGTTTCGTAGCATTTCGCCCTTGTTGGGTGCCTTAGTTGGCATGAAGGAAGGTGGTTGGATCGCATCAAATATCATGAAGAAGGATGCGGAAGTTTTCAAAGTGGAGGAGATGGTGTTTAGTCATTTTGCCGACAACGTGAAGGATTTGGATGGCATGAGTACAACAAACGGTGCATGGTCCTGGATGAATTGCAACTCGTCAGATCAATTTCTACAGCCACAACATTGGAATGCACAAACTGTATATCCACCAGCACCTGGACCAAAACAAGAAGTAGGAGCTCCGGGGAATGTCGGAAAACGGGAACCAAGCCCAGCTCCACAAATGGTAGTATATCCACCAGCACCTGCACCAAGCCAAGTAGGAGCTCCGGGGAATGTCGGAAAACGGGAACCAAGCCCAGCTCCACAAATGGTAGTATATCCACCAGCACCTGCACCAAGCCAAGTAGGAGCTCCGGGGAATGTCGGAAAACGGGAACCAAGCCCAGCTCCACAAATGGTAGTATATCCACCAGCACCTGCACCAAGCCAAGTAGGAGCTCCGGGGAATGTCGGAAAACGGGAACCAAGCCCAGCTCCACAAACGGTAGTATATCCACCAGCACCTGCACCAAGCCAAGTAGGAGCTCCGGGGAATGTCGGAAAACGGGAACCAAGCCCAGCTCCACGTCCACGAGTCGTGTGACGTCCAGGCATGCATGGGTAGGGATAGGAAAGAGCTTACCGGTGCCTCAATCGTTTTGAAAAGCAAAACTCAGATAATTATGTTTTTCTTGATGACTGGTGTCATGTGTACGAATTTGAATTTCTCTGTTCAATCAGGGGTGTATAATCAGGCCGAATGTCAATGATATAATGAGTTTGAAGTTTTTTATAACAGAAGTTAAGCATAAAGACACGGAGGTAGTGAAGTCCTGATTCTAAAGTGATATAAAAGCAATAAGCAAAATGATAACGTTGTTCACTATGGTGAGCAATTCAGTTTAGTGAAGTGTGGTTCTGTGTGGGGCATCCATGATTGGTGTGGGGATTTGGGAAAATGTCGCGTGGTTTATGGTTGTGAGGGAGGTTTTCTGATTCGGGGATAGAAGAAGTGATATAAGGATTGATGGTATGCCGACGCACAGGGTCCAGTAGTAAGTTATTAGCAGGTCAGACTAGATTCAATCTCTCAAGAAAAGAAAGTTTACTTTGTTGGGACTTTTGTTTATTTTTTTAAACAAAACATCATTCAAATTATAATTAAATTTAAGCACTGACAGTGACAGAGTGACTCCAGCGAAGTCGAATATTATGGTGGTAGACGCGACTTTGTTAATGGCGCGGTGAACAAAGGGAGAAGTGTCAATCAGGTGACGAAGCTGTTCGAGTAGATTTAGGAAAAAGAAAACAATATAATGATGGCTTGAGTAAAAATGAAGAAGGAGCAAAGAGGCACTAGGTATCAATTGTAGAGAGCGATACGTTGTGTGACCATATTCGATATCAACGGCGTTTTAACGACGTGTGGACCGTGTTTTGTGTGGGATATCAATATGGGCACACGGCATATGCGTAGTCCAGTCCGATGGTGAATGCACAAATACTGTCACTCGAAATGGATGTCTGGCGTAACACAGCATAAAAAAGCCGCGATGGACCGTGAGACACTGAAGTTCATTTTGAGCCGACGTGGTGCGACTAGATTCACCAGCTTCCCATTAGAAATGTTTTGATTTTTTGGATTAAGTAGAGGTCCATGAGTACCTGTAGTTTGTCTCGAGTGAGCGTGGTGGAGTGGAAAACAAACAAACAAAACTCCTGTTTTGATTTTTTGGATTAAGTAGAGGTCCATGAGTACCTGTAGTTTGTCTTGATGGATGTAGGATGTTGGAGTAGATAAACAAACGAAACTCAGTCGGTTTACTGGCCAAGATGACATTCAATTTCTCTAAGAAATGTGCTGGCAAGTCGGATATCTTGGTTGGTGTGTGTCATGGCAGATTCATCTGTGATTCTGATTTATGGAGATGTCATATTATATCTTCTGTGTTATTCCAATCCTTGCATTCTAAATTTCTTCATTCGCATGAAACAATGTTGAACAATTTCAAACAGTTCAAGCGTCTATTCTCATCGTATTCAGAATCATTCAAGCAAGTCATTTGACATTCCATTACATCCAATATGTTTGCCAAACATGCAGTGTTTTCTTTCGTTAGTGTTTTTCGAAATTTTGTCCTTAGAAGTAAATTGAATATATACGTGTTTTCGGTGGACAAATTTATCCTTCAACATGTCGGATCCCTCGTCCTCGAAACATTATCAACACAACAACCCTCCCCCAAGCGACCCAAATCCAAACACCAAAAGCTCATCATCACCATCTACCTCTATATTCCGCTCCTTCCTCAACGCCGGATTCTACAAGTACATGAGTCCTTCATTACGATTGGACCGGAATCAGAAATCGACGATAAAACCACGGGATGTTGAGGCACTTTTACCTCAACTTCCAGAGATTGACAAAGTTAATAGCGTATTGGCAGTGGAAGACCAACAGAAGAATTTTTCGAACGATAACAAGGAGAAAGACAAAGTCAATACCGCCACCTCTACTATGCCGCTGAGAATAAATTCCGTCTTCGATATTTATGGTGGCCTTAGGCTTCAAAACCCAAATGTCTACAGATGGTTTTTGGGATTGTTTTGTTCTGTGACCAGCATGTTGTTGGATTTGTTTGTTGTGTTGTTGATCAATTCGTTTCTGTTGACCTTGGAAATCGAAGAACAGAGGAGTGACTCAACAGATAGTAGCAAAATTCAATACCTATTTTTGCCTCCAATTCGACGTGAACAGAGTCAACACATCTCTGTCTGCAGCTATTGGAACACGTTATGGGTCTATGTAATCTTAATGGGGCTCGCTAGATTCGTGAAATCGACTGCAAACGCAAAGATGTATTTCATACTGGAACATGTTGCAGCCAGCTCCAAGATGAACATCATGAATTTGCTTATGACAGCAACGTTGTTGGGGAGGAAAGGTAAAACTAATAGTGAGAAAAGTAAGAGTGAGAAAAGCAACACTAGTGACAAAAACACAACCAAACCTGCTACTGCTACCGATGTTGGACGCCTAACAACAATGCTGGGCAATGACGTAGAAATGATTCGTCTTGCAGTGATTTGGTCGACCGAGGTAATCTCCACACCAATTCGCATGATGTTCAATTTCTATTTCATATTCGCGATTCTAAGAGGAAAATACGAGACAGATGTTAGTGGTGGCGCTGGTGGCGTTTCCTATGGCTGTTTGCTGTTACACACCACCCTAATCATGTTGCCGTTCGTGCTACTCGTCCCGCTATCAACAGCAGTAATGAAGCGTTGGGTCGGTCCTAGTCGTTTTCGATTACAAATATCCGAAAAGCGAACAAGTTTGATCTCGGGCTTTATAGAAAATTTCAAAAAATTGAAGTTTTTGAATTGGCAAGGGTGTTATTTGGAGAAAATCGCCGAATTAAGGAAAGAAGAATGTGCAATTCTCTTTAGACAAGGGATGTGGTTGGCCATGTATACGACGCTGCCTAAGATGTCCGTGGTTTTTGGTAGTGGAGTAGCTTGTTATTTTTACTATTATGGAAGTGTGTGGTTGAGTTCGTCCACGACAAATATTACATCAGGCGACTGGCATTGTGATACAACTGTCAGTGACGTCGGTACAATTCTCTGTTTGGTAGTGGCATGTTCACAGGCGATTGCCGATATGTCACAAGTGTTGACGTTTAAAACTCAAATTTATACTACAATTACACGCGTAAATGCATATTTGGAAGAAGTTAATTATCGGGGCGCAGACGAGATTAATTCGTCAAATATTGTGGAAAGCGACGAGACCACAGCTGGTAAGTGTGAAAGTCGCCCCGGTGATGATAATAAACCCGTTCTTCCGTTGGTTCAGTTTGAAAATCATGTTGGAATTTTCTGGAATGGTGAGGACAGTAGTGTGACAGACAATTCGAAGAAGTCAGACATCAACAAAGACGAAGAGGTTATAAGAAACAGCACCAGTGAGACAACACAGAATGACATCCAGTTAAAGGTCAAGGATTTGAAATGGTATCAAAATTCGGTCGTGGTCGTAACAGGGAAGACGGGGAGTGGGAAATCTACGTTGTTATCGGGCATTATTGGTGAAGCTGGAAGTCGGTACATTGGTGCTAGTCAAAACATTGAGATCGCACAAAATGATCACCAGGCAACATCCACGAGAGACACAACTACTGAGCCACAACTTCTTACAAAATTCTGCGATAAAATTGCTTATGTATCGCAAGTCCCTTGGTTGAGAAAAAACGAAACTGTCAGGGATAACATCTTATTCTTCAGGAAGTTTGACGTTGAAAAATATCGAAGATCAATACAACTAGCATGTTTAGAAGGAGATTTCGAATTCGACATGAGTCAAGGCGAAAATCTAGAGGATGTAAACAAAGCAGCTGAAAATACAAAACTGCCTTTAGATACCGCAACAACTGGTCATGCACTATCCGGTGGACAAAAAATGCGTGTGGCCATTGCACGAGCACTTTACGATTTCGACGAAACCGATGTGTTCTTATTTGACGATATATTCGCATCGTTAGATGCGAAAACAAGTAGGGAGATGGCACAGAAGCTGCTGGAGAATTGTAGGAAGAGTCAGCTGATGGTTTTTGCGACAAATAAAATCGAAGAATCTTTTGTCTTGAAAAGGGAGCAAACAACACCAGAAGTACGATTTTTCCATATTAGCGCAGGAGAAATGGTGGAAAACTTTGATCAGGCGATGGTCAGCGCAGCAGATACAAATAGTGGAATCGAAACAGCTGAGGTGATAGAAAGCAGCGTTTTCGTGGAAGACGGTGGTGACCACAAAGTTAAAGATCCGGACAAACGTCATCATGTACTGGCCAAATCGCTAAACGTGGCGTCGAAAGACGGCGGAGAAAATTCCAAGAACGAACAGAAAACTGAGCATCAGTTGAAAACTCCAGGCAGCACCATCACTGAGTCGAAAAACGCAAAGGCAAAGGGCAAAGTTACTGCTGCTGACAATGAGGAATGGGAAAATGAGGAAACAGAAACCCTATCTGGCTTATCAGCAACTGCAATCAAAGCCTATCTTGGGTTTTGCAAAAGTCGTTTTCTCGTAGCTATGGCGTTTTTTGCCATGTTTATATTGGAAAGTTTTTTCGCAAAACTATTGGATTCAATCATGGTTTCAGGTCCGGTGAAGATAGAAGAAGCATTGGCAAAGCAAACAACAACAAGTGGATACAGTGGATACTACACACTAACTCTATTCATCGTTTTTCTCTGTGCTATTGGCTCGATGTCTTTATCTCGATGTTGTGTGAGTCTAATCCAAACAAGGGTAAGTAAGAATCTGTTTGGGTCGGCATTAGGGAATGTCGCAAACAAAAAAACAATCGGATGGGTGGAGCGTCAGAAGCCAGGACAGATCATGAGCAGATTTAGTTACGATGCCGAGCAACTGGATTTCTTTGTGCCGATATATATGGGTTTGTGTCTTCCGGAACTCGCCGCATGTTCGGTTTCGTTTTTGATTTTGGTCGTGTCTGCGGTGATATATAGTAGTGGTGGTGGATGGAGCAGGTTGTTGGAAGTGTTGGTGGGGTCGGATGGGTCGGATTCCGATGGGATGAGAAGCGATCTAACTACAAGCGTGACGAACGCAAGTCATGCAAGTTATGTAACACCACCAAATACAGCGGAAAACTATATGAATATGATAATATTCATAACCGCTTGCGCATTGACACTCTGGATAGTGTATGGTTTGATTGCAACAGTGAGAGTTGCCAGGAAAAATGTGAGTAAAATACGACGTGGCGATGCCGATAGTCGAGGTCCCATTACGAATGTGATTACGGAAATGTTGGAAGGAAGTGGGATAGCTACGGTGAAAGCATTTAGTTACCGTGGAATAATTTCGCAGTCTTCACCAAATTCAAATCCCATGACGACACCGATGACACCGATGGCAGCATATTTAGATCTTGTCGCCGATCTGATTAACACCAACGGAAGGTATCAATATTCTTTTGTATCCGGAATGGCATGGTTGCTCTTGCGAAGTGATATGGTGGCTTCGTATTTGATGACGATTGTGTTGTTTATGGTCGTGATGTCATTGGAAGGTGTGGGGAGTTTCGCTGGTTCTTGTGGTAGTGTTGGTGGTTGTTCTGGAAACAGCAGCGGGTGTTCTGGAGAAAGAATTTCTGCAGAAAGAGTGGCATTATTCCTGTTGTGGGCGCGGATAATTACATTGGGGTTGCTTCTCTGTTGCAAAGAGTGTTGTCGTTTAGATTCAGTTTTTGTATCGGTTAACAGATTGTTGGAGTATGTTGGAGTGAAAGACGATGACGAGAGTTATTCGAATTCGAATAGCATGGGTTTCAAAGGCAGTCAGGGTGGTTTGAGTGAGGAGGGTGCCGACAGTTCTCCATCGCATTTAGAAAAAGGTTTATCGATCGAAAAGGAGCACGAACCGTTATTGGCATTGACACAAGGAAAAAATGATGAAACCCAGCTCGGTGTTTGCACAAGTTCCAGTTTGGTGTTGCAGAACGTCTGGTTGCGATACAAAACCGGAGCGCAGAGCGGTAGTACAGAACAAATTCAATCAGGCCAGCGACTCTATGCACTGAGAAATGTGTCATTCAACATCGCACCAGGAACACGTACTGCCGTTGTTGGAAAATCCGGCGCAGGAAAATCTACCTTGGCGATGGCAATCTTTGATTTCGCCGACGAGGTTACAGGAAGAATCACGTTGAATGGTGTCGAGCTTCTGAATGGCATCGACCCGAGCACTCGTGATATTGGAATTCTCACGCAAGAACCGTTTATATTCGACTCTGGAGACCACGCCACTGTGCGGTATAACCTAGATCCGTTTGAAAAATTTACAGATGACGAGTGTATCGAAGCACTGCGACAAGCGTCAGTGTTTCCAGAATTGTTGGTGTCGACACCAGAAAATTCTGAAAACCCAATGAATTCTTTGATTGCGAAATCAAAAAACCCAACCCTGAGCAAAAAATTTCGAACCTTAACCCCTTTTGAACAGTCGATATTAGATTCTCGAATTAGCACAGAAAGTAGTAGCGGTGGTAGTGCAGCTGCAGCACCAGCAGCAGCGACAGCAGCAGGTGGCGGTGACAACAAAAAAGCAAACATGGAAACTGCAAAGCTATCTGAAGACGAATTTAATGGCACTCGCGAATCCGCCGAAAACATAGTGACAAACACAATTGTCCTTTCGCAAGGGCAAAAGCAACTCCTTTGTCTTGCCAGAATCTTCCTACAGAGTCCGAAATTACTCATTTGCGATGAAGCCACTGCATATGTAGACGAAGCCACAGATGCTAAGATCCAGAAACAACTACGGCAATGGTTGGAGAAAAACAAGGAGTCGTGCATATTGACCGTGGCACACAGGTTGGAGACAATCGCAGACTATGAACAGATTGTTGTAATGAGTGAAGGTAGAGTCGGAGAAGTAGGAAGTGTGGACGAGCTGATGGGGAACTCTGAAACTGGTATGTTTTTCGAACTTGTCGCAGCCGCAGGGGAGAAGACGAGAAAAACTTTTTTGGACCGGTTGACTATTGGACAATAAGTTACAGTAGAATTAGCAAATTGCATTTGGAGAATTAGTTCGCGATTCACATTCGTTCGGTTTTGGCCGGCGCATTCCAATTGAATCAAATTTTGAATCTAATACATTGATACAGTTGTAGGAGTGGATGTGGCGTCTTTCATGTGCAGGGACGTCGGAAATCAAATCAACTTAAAGTGCATTGGTATGGAGTCTGTATCTGTTTCGAAATGCTGGAGTCAGTTCAAATGTCGAATTCAATTCAGCAGTCTCTCTCTTCAATCAAAACGCAGCATCTCTTATTCCTCTGTCGTCAATTGCCGCATGTCATATCAAACATTGGCAAAGAGTTCTGTCGTCAATTGTCACATTTCATAAAGGATGACGTCATAGCATCCGTCAACACGCAGATTATATGATTCAACATCTTTGCAGTCTTATATAGTTTTCTTTCTTTAAGCAGCAGTATTGTAAAGTAGGAGTGTTATATCGATAAAATTATCGATTCCGCACACGTTTTCCTAGTGAAATTTTTTGTTTGTATCGACAGCAAGTAATTTTGAATACACATTTTCGATTGAGAAATTTGTCCCTCAACATGTCGGATCCTCCCTCCTCGAAACACGATCAACACACCAACCCTACAATAAACTCAAACAGCAAAAACTCAACACCATCTATTACCTCCATATTCCGGTCCCTCCTCAACAACGCATTTTACAAGTACATGAGTCCTGCATTAAGATTAGACCGGAACCAAAAATCAGCAAAACGCTTGGATTTCAATGCACTCGTACCTCAACTCCCAGAGATCGACAAAGTTAGCAGTGTATTAGCAGGGAACGAGGAAAAGAAAAATTTTTCGAACGACGCTGACACAATTACTCATACACCTACAGCTTCCCCGCCGCTGAGAATAAACTCCGTGTTCGATTGCTACGGTGGCCTCAATTTTCAAAACCCAAATGTCTATAGATGGCTTTTGGGATTGTTTTGTTCTCTGACGAGCATGTTCCTGGATTTATTTGTAGTGTTACTGATCAATTCATTCCTGTTGAGTTTGGAAATTGAAGAACAGAAGGGTGACTCAACACATAGTAGCAGTAACGATAATAGCGATAATATTCGATATCTATTTTTGCCTCCAATTCGACGTGATTATATTTCACAAAATCAACAGAACTATAGTGACGAGTCAAATTTCTCTTATTATTGGAGTACACTATGGATTTACGTAATCTTAATGGGTGTCGCGAAATTTGTGAAATCCACAATGAACGCGAAGTTGTATTTCATATTGGAGTATATCGCAGCAAATTCAAAAATGAATATCACAAACTTGTTAATGACAGCCACACTGTTGGGGAGTAAACGTAAAAGTGGTGGCGAAAACGGTGAAAACGACAATAGTGATAAGAACAGTAGTGGTGATGAAAGTGACGATTCTGATGGCACTAGTAAAAGTGAAAAAAGTAGCAACGACGGCAGCGACGATAATGACACTAAAAACACAAAAAAAACTTCCGCACCCACCGGTGTTGGACGGCTAACAACAATGCTCGGCAACGATGTAGAAATGATTCGTGTAGCAGTGATTCGCTCGCCCGAAATGCTCTCCACCCCAATAAGAATGATGTTCAATTTCTATTTCATATTCGCGATTTTGAGGGGAAAATACGAAAGAGATTTTGGTGGTATTGTTTCGTGGCAGATTTTGCTCTTCCACACAATGTTAATCCATCTCCCGTTCGCATTCCTCACCCCATTATCAACAGCATCAATGAAGTGTTGGGTTGGTCCTAGTCGTTTCCGATTACAAAAGTCCGAAAAACGAGCAAGCTTAATCTCCGGTTTTATAGAAAATTTCAAAAAACTAAAATTCCTAAATTGGCAACAGTGTTATTTGGAAAAGATTGCAGAACTACGAAAAGAAGAATGTGTCATCCTATTCTGGCAAGGAATTTGGTTTGCTGTACACGTGATATTACCGAGAGTGTGTGAGGTCTTCTGTAGTGGATTGGCATGTTATTTCTATTATTATGGAAGTGGGTGGTTGAGTAGCTTGAGTAATTTGAGTTCGGCGGCATCGTCCACGACAAACAGCAGTTCTTTGGCAAATGCTAATGGACAATCATCAGGCGATTTCCACTACGATACAACTGTAAGTGACATTGGTACAATCCTTTGTTTGGTAGTGGTCCTCTCAGAAGCTATCTGTGATATGGCGCAAGTGTTGACATTTAAAACTCAAATTTATCATACAGTGACGCGTGTGAATGCATATTTGGAAGAGAATAATTTTAGAGGAGTGGAAGGAATTTTGTCGAAGATTAACGACGAAACTGTTGTTGCTAAACAAGCTACAGTTGTCGAAAGCGAGCATAATGATAAAGGTTCAGTTCTTCCGCTGGTTCAGTTTGAAAATTGTGTTGGAATTTTCTGGACCAGCGGCGGTGGAGACAACACAATCATGTCGACATCAGGTTCGAAAAAGTTGGAAGAAGACAGCAAAAACGAAGACATACGACACGGTAGCGAACATGATATTCAATTGATGATCAAAGGTTCTACTAAATGGTGTCAGAATTCCGTCGTTATCGTAACGGGACAGACAGGAAGTGGCAAATCTACATTGTTATCGGGCATCATTGGAGAAGCTGGAAGCCGGTGTATTGGTGATAGCACCATTGAAAGTTTACAACAGAAGAATATTGCAACATCAACGACAGACACCGGCGATGTGCAATTTTTCACAGAAGCCTGTAATCGAGTTGCTTATGTATCGCAAGTCCCGTGGCTGAGAAAAAACGAGACAGTGAGAGACAACATCTTATTCTTCAGGAAATTTGATGTTGAGAAATATCGGCGAGCAATACAACTAGCATGTTTAGAAGGAGATTTTGAATTCGATATGAGTCAGGGAGAAGATTTGGAGGATGTCAATAGAGCGGCTGAAAATACAAAACTGCCTTTAGATACCACAACAACTGGTCATGCATTATCCGGTGGACAAAAAATGCGTGTCGCGATTGCACGAGCACTTTATGATTTTGAGGAAACCGATGTGTTCTTGTTTGACGACATATTTGCATCGTTAGATGCGAAAACAAGCAGAGAGATGGCGGGGAAATTGTTGGAAAATTGCAGGAAGAGTCAGCTGATGGTTTTTGCAACAAACAAAATCGAAGAATCTTTTGTCCTAAATCGGAATGGGCAGCAAACAGCACCAGAAGTGCGATTTTTCCATATTAGCGCAGGAGAGATGGTAGAAAATTTTGATCAGGCAATGGTGAGCGCAGCAGATGCAGCAGATACAGAAAGTGGGATCGTCGAGACCGATGAGATGACAGAAAGTAGCGTTTTGGTCGAGGATGGCCATGACGGCGGTGACCACAAAGTTATAGATCCTGAAGAACATGAACTCGTTGTATCTACAAAGTCGCTGCTCAACATGGCGTCAAGAAACAACAGCAAAAACCCCAAGAATGCAAATAAAACGGAACAGGAGATGAAAAATGCAAAAGACACAACCGCTACTACTGAAAATACCAACAGCACCAATGAGCAAGCAGAGACTCTCTCTGGTTTATCTCCCGCTTCAATCATGTCTTATCTAGGATTTTGCAAGAGTCGTTCTTTGGTCGCCATCGCGTTTTTTGCTATGTTTGTATTGGAAAATTTCTTCGCAAAATTATTGGATTCAATCATGGTTTCAGGTCCGGTGAAGATAGAAGGTGATATTCAACAGCAGATTCCTCAACAGTCCGACAGTGCTGCTACACCCGCAAACATCACATACGTCACACAAGAACAAGAAGAACAAGCAACAAATTGGACCTATCTCCTCACTCTATTTATTGTCTTCATCTGCTCAGTCAGTTCACAGTCTCTTTCTCGATGTTGTTTGAGTTTCATTCAAACAAGGGTAAGCGAAAACCTCTTCAATTCGGCATTAGGAAATGTTGCATATAGGAAAACAATCGGATGGGTGGAGCGTCAAAAGCCGGGACAGATCATGAGCAGGTTCAGCTACGATACCGAACAACTGGATTTTTTCGTCCCGTTGTACATGTGCAATTGTCTTCCGGAATTCGCATCCTGTTCTGTTTCATTTTTGGTTTTGGTAGTGTCTGCGGTGGTATATAGTTGTGGTGGAGGAGGAAAGAGATTGTTGGAAGTGGTGATGGGGTTGGATGGATCGGATTCCGATGGGACGAAAAGTGATCTAACTACAAACACGACGAATGCAAGTTATGCAACATCATCAAATACAGCTCAATACTATGTCAACATAACAATATTCATAACCGCTTGCGCATTGACACTCTGGATCGTGTACCGGTTGATTGCGACAGTGAGAGTTGCTAGGAAAAACATCAGTAAAATACGACGTGGCGATGCGGACAGCCGAGGGCCAATTACGAATGTGATTACGGAAATGTTGGAGGGAAGTGGGATAGCTACGGTGAAAGCATTTAGTTATCGTGGAAATGGAGTTTCATCAAATTCAATTACCACGACACCAATGGCTGCCTATTTGGATCTTGTTGCGCAGTTGATTAACACAAACGGAAGATATCAATACAGTTTTGTTTCCGGCATGGCATGGCTACTCCTTCGCAGTGATATGGTAGCTTCGTATTTGTTGACCATTGTGGTATTTATGGTCGTTATGTCATTGGAGGGGGTTGGAATTTCCTCTGAGAGTGGCAGCAGTAGCAGCAGCAGCAGTTCTTCTGGAGATTCAGAGAGAATTTCTGCTGAAAAAGTCGCATTATTTCTCCTCTGGGCACGCATTATCACGTTAGGGTTGTTGCTCTGTTGCAAAGAGTGTTGTCGTTTAGATGCAGTGTTTGTATCCGTCAATAGAATGTTGGAGTATATCGGTGGTGATGAAGATGAAGACTGTTCGAATTGCGATAGCATGGTCCATTCGGAAGGTAGTCAGGGCAGGTTGAGCAAGGACTGCGACACCTCTGCATTAGAGCTGGAGAAAGGTTTGTCGATTCAAAAAGAGCACGAACCGCTATTGGCATTGACACAGGGAAAACATGACGAGAGCGAGCTCGACGTCAGCACAAGTTCCGGCCTGGTCTTACAGAACGTTTGGTTGCGATATAAAATCGAATCTCAGGCCGGTAGCACAGAGCAACCACTTGTGCAGCCAGGTCAGCGGCTCTATGCGTTAAGAAATGTCTCATTTAACATTGCACCAGGAACACGCACTGCCGTTGTTGGAAAATCCGGTGCAGGGAAATCTACCTTGGCAATGGCAATCTTTGATTTTGCTGACGAGGTTACCGGCAGAATCACATTGAACGGTGTCGAACTTTTGAATGGAATCGACCCGAGCGCTCGAGATATTGGAATTCTCACGCAAGAACCGTTTATATTCGACTCTGGAGACCACGCCACTGTGCGGTATAATCTAGATCCGTTTGAAAAGTTTACAGATGACGAATGCATCGAAGCACTGCGACAAGCATCAGTGTTTCCAGAATTGTTAGTGTCGACACCACTAGTGTCCACACCGGAAAATTACGAAAACCCAATGAATTCCTTGGTTGTTAAATCCAAAAACCCAACCTTGAGCAAAAAATTTCGAACCTTAACCCCATTTGAACAGTCGATTTTGAAGTCTCGAATTAGCACGGAAAATAATGGCACTGCAGCAACGAATGGCGGCGACGACAAGAATGGCGGAAACATAGAAACTGGAAAACTTTCTCAAGACAATTCGACTATAAACACAATTGTCCTTTCCCAAGGCCAAAGACAACTCCTATGTCTTGCCAGAATATTTCTGCAGAGTCCGAGATTACTCATTTGCGATGAGGCCACTGCATACGTAGACGAAGCCACGGACGCCAAGATCCAGAAACAACTGCGACAGTGGCTGGAAAAGAATAAGGAGTCGTGTATATTGACCGTCGCGCACAGATTGGAGACAATCGCAGACTACGAACAGATTGTTGTTATGACCGAAGGTAGAGTCGGAGAAGCGGGGAGTGTGGACGAGTTGATGGCCAAGGCAGACAATGGGATGTTTTTCGAACTTGTGGCAGCCGCAGGGGAGAAGACGAGAAAAACTTTTTTGGACCGGTTGACTGTTGGGCAGTGAGTTGGTCCAGTGCCACTAGAGAATTGATTTGGCTTCATTTTTTCGTTCGGCTTTAATAGCCAGTATTTAATAGCATATATGATGAAATTAGGTGGCATAATATTGTTGGATCTGTAGTTCCTGTCATCGGATGCGGATCAAAACTGAGTGAATATAATGTCCTCAAGGATTTATCATAAAGTTTTTTGACACTTTGACATTTTGAAATTGACTCCTAAAAAGAAAAAGAATATTCCCGGAAATAGCACCTGCAAATGGAGGTTAGAATTTTTATCTTCGGACTTATACCTACACTATTAAGAATTGATTGAGCTGTTTGCAAATTATTTGCAAAAACAGTTTTACTAAACTGAAACAATTTCCCAAAATATAACGCATTGCAAACAGCATGTTGATGTAATCCGTCTGTGAATGAACTAATGAGTTCTCGGACGTTTTCAGACAAGGTCTCGATGCATATGTATTGTTATACAAAGCTATGTTGGTATTAGGATAAACAATCAAACTATAATTATTGAAGAATACAGCGGCGATAATTGATCCAATTCCCAGTGCGGATAGGTGAAAGATTTTTTAGTTTATTATAAAAGCGAATTTAGATTTTTCTAGATTCATTTGAATCATTGACGAATAGAAAGTTCGTTGTTGACGAATTTGACATTTTTTTCAATACAAAAACTCTGTTGTTCCATTGTTTGTCCACATCTTTCTTGTTATGAGAAAAATTCTACAAAGAGATGTTGCAGGATTGTCAGTGTATTGCAATGAGGAGACCAAGAATGTGGAGGTGCAGAAGTATTTCTCCAAGGTTCACAGTAGTGATTTCAGTTATGATGGTGTTGTGTCACAGTATAGTTTCCATGGTATGTGGAAAGTTCCAGCGTGTGGTGAGTCAGTATCGTATTCTCAGTGTGATCATGATAGGTAGTTCAGTCAAGATTCAGATGGAGATTAAATGTAGGAAAGATGTCATGTGTGGTGATTAAAGTCGTCCAGAGTCAGTTCATCGAAAATCAAATGTGGTGGTGGTGGTGTGAAGTCTTCTGTGTGTATCAAATTAATCGAACAAGTTGATAACGAAGTGTAATTTGTGACAAAAAACGAGTTTAGTAGGTGAAAGTTTTTTTGCAATATACATCCGTAAGGGAATAATAGTTAATAAGGATTCATTCAGATCTAGTAAAAGTTTAAGCATTAACTAAGTCAGTTTAAGGAGCAGAATTACATTCATAGTAGCTCTATCGGAAAACAGTGCCACTATAAACACGCAAAAGGTTTATCCACAAAAATCATGTTCGACAAAATGTTTGCCACTAATTTTGCGACATCTGCCACCAATAGTATTGCCACTAATTCAAGTATCATCGATAGTTACATCAGTAAAAATTCTACTACTATGGCATATGCAGATACCAATTGTCACACGAGAATTTTAAATGCCACATACTTCATGAACGCCGCTGCCACGAATCAAGCCACTCCAGCCAGTAGACAGAATCAGTCAGCCAGTCATGCCATGCAACTGCAAATGCCAACTGCTAGTACTGCCACCACAAATATTTGTCATCGTACGGTCGGTAATTACAACGCTGCTAGAGACTACAGTGATAAATGGGAATTAGTTAACAAGAGCAGCACCTGGTGGAACTCTCAACAGGCGCTAGTGAGATCAAAGCCTTTCGACATGGCTAAGTTCATAGGTACAGCAACAGCCAGAAAAGAGAAGACACCTAACGAAGCTGCAGAAATCGGGAAAGTGTACGAAGGCAGTCTTAAGAGTTTTAATTTGAAAAAGGGGTTTGGGTTTCTGATATCGGAGTTTGAACGAGATGTTTTCTTGCACAAAGACCAACTAGTACAAATCAGCTACAGCGAGACAAACCCTGCTGAAGTGGGAACTCAATTCCGATTTACAATTGTAAGAAATGCACGCGGACAATTGCAGGCAAGAAATCTCGCAGTAGTCGTAGCGGAAAAGACATCAAAAGGTATTGTTCGTGTTTGTTGATAGTTGTTTGATTATGTTAATATGTGTGCATTCGTGGCTTTTTTGGTGAAAGATTTTTCAGATCCAAACTCAATCCAAGAAAAATTTTTCAATATTAAACTTCCATGTGCCAAAGTTCCAAATCATTATATCAATCAAATTTACGAAGGTATTACTATTGAAACAGTGTCAACAAAAGAAACTGATAAAGTTAGCGAAGTTAAACCTGCTAGTTCAAAAAAGTCAGAAGGTATTGACGTTTTCAGTTTGTATTTGTTGGAATATGCAATTGACAAAAAAAATTTTGAGGCTCAGACTTGATAATCAAGTGGGATCCAATCGACATGTGACAAATCAATTAAAGTTTTACTTATAGCATGGTGTCATGATTTCTATTAATTCAAACAATCTTCCACAACAAAAACCAAGGTACTACTACGACTGAATTGGAATCGACATCAAAACTAACATCATCTCTTCTCAAAGTCCTGGACGATAGAATCCCAGTACCAGGAGCTGGTGTTGGTGCGGAAAAACCATACAAAAATGGATTTGGTAGATGTGAATTTCGAAATTTGGCAGAAAGGGTGTATATTGGGTCACCGACGCATAGTGCTGTCAGTGATGGTCCATTGGTAAATTTGATGTCCTTGGAGCATTTGGAAATGGGAATGCAACATTCTTTAAAGACGGAGGTTGAAAATGTTGGTTTAGAAAAACTTTTTAGTAAAGTAAGTGATGATGAAAAACAACCACATGATGGAGTTGCATGTGCAGATGGAGCGACCCAAAATGATACTGAATTGGATCAAAGATTGAGGAAGGAGGCGGTTGGTAAACGTGATGAAAAAACTATTGAAAAGTCAGAGACTCCATCTGGAGAAAAAGATTTACCAACTGATATTAGTGAACATGAAAAGGCTGCCGCTACATGTGACGATCAAAAAGAAAAATCTGCTGCTGGTATCGTTAAATTAGGAAGGTTTGAAAGTTTTAAGTCGACAATGAGTCAGGAAAGCATATTAGCAACAAAGCCAGTACATGGAGCAAAAACAGGAGCAGTGGATTATTGTAAAATTCAGAAAGTAACATATGAAAGGGGACAGGACATGGTTCGGAGTGCACTTGTGATGAGTGAGAATAGAAAAGATTCGAAGATATGTACGTTTTAGGACCGTATTTCCGGTCATAAAAAGTGTGATGTTTCAAAAGACGCAGGAGAGAAGGTCAGCAGCAAAAATAATCGGCTGAATGAAAAGGGACATTGGCAGCAGCGAGTTTGGGGTGGCATGCGCGATCATTGAAAAGAAGTTTCGCAATAGGAAGTCGAGCCGAGTAAAATCGACGGGAGTTAAAGTGAGCACAGCACCGGTGGTTGAATTGCGACAAAGTACAACGTTGCGATTTCGTTTCGGAGTAAAAGGTTTTTGTATTCGCGGGGAATGCGAATTTCACTGGAAGTCATTCAAAGATTGATAAATTCAATGGAGCAGCTGAGCAGGATGTTAGGATACAATGAAAGTAAATAAAGTAGGACAAAGAGTGGCAGCCGAAGCAACAGTACCAACAGAACAAGTTTGATTTGATGATTATAACAGCGGTGGAAGAAAGCGTTTCGTTTTGGGTGGGGAGGGACAAAAGAAGCAGGTGCAGATGCGGCTTTGGAAGCCCGAAAAAATGATCTGAGTAGTGTTGAATGCCAACTAGGAGAGTTTGAAAGGAGTCTTGAATTCAGCCGGCTTTGGCGCAGGGCAGCAAACAAAGTAGGTGTTGATAATTTGGTGGCAGTGAAAATTTGTAAAAATGACCAAAAGCAAGTTGGGCAATCCATATACACGGCAAGCAACATGGTAGAAGAAATTTATTGTTTTGTCAATTAAGGCTGGTGATAAGACCGACGAAGTAATATTATCAAGCGGAATTAGACGTTAGGTTTTGGTGCAGAACCAATCACAAGAACATGCAAGCGGCGAAAAGCGGTAACGCGGTCGGAGTCCAGCCAAAAGGGCAATTATGGCTATAGTAATGACGAAATTGGCATGAATAGACAACAACATACTGTGATCAAGTTCTATTGCCTATGGCAGTTTTGGACAAGCCGATAGCAATGGTACGTGGAGCAAAGTAAATGATCGCATATCACGATCGGTATGGCGTTGGCGATAGTTGGAAAAAAGTAAGTAGTGGTTTTAGTACCGGTAGCGTAACGTCGGCGCAGTTCTGATGGCGCAAAGAAGTGTTGAGGAATAATAATGATGACTGTGATCATCACGACTGGTCAGAAAATGCAAGGTGGCAAGGTGTTGTTCTGGTGGTGATTCCAGAAAAGACACAGAGCGTCAAGCACTATTGGGCGAGTGAGCATCACACAGGTGGTCGGGGCAGCAGTAAGACGATATATAGCATGTAGCAGCAGTAATTTGGCGGAAGAGGCGAAGGGTTAAAAGTGGCATAATAGCGTCAGTGGCGACGGCAAAAAGTTGAATTTACAGGCGGTAGTCGAATTCAGGTTTTTGAAAAGAAAATTTTGGCAGTGGTAGTGGCAGTTGATATCTAATATCGTGGTGGCAGCGATTGATATCAAAACAATCATATTTGGTTACAAAGTAATGGCGATAGATGCGTGGCAACATCATTTCGCTAGTAAAGATGTGACATTTTTTTAGAGCAGGTATGGTAGCAAGACCGACGAGTAATTGACAAGGACACTAAGGAGGTAAGTCAGTGGCAAAAAGTTGAATGTGATAATGCAGTAGTACCTGAAGTTTTGTAGTAAAGTAAATTTGGATCATGAACAGCACTGTTAAAATCTACACGATGCCGTTGCTAGCTTGGTGACGTTTTTCTGGGACAGAATATTTTACTGTTGGAGCACAGGAACAGAACTGAGGATTGTAAACAAGCTGATGGAAAACGGCAGCAGCATCGGTTGGGAGAATCACGCAGTCGATCCCATTTCAGAAAATTTGACGGCAACGGTACGAAAACTGCAAATCTAGTATAATAAAATGTTTTTATGATCTTGTGAATTCAAATATAAAGAATGTGTTTGTAAGGAAATAGTATTTCTATCAAGTATTTGCAGCAAGAACAGACAATTTCAACAGACGAAAGCCAGATTCAGCGAGTGCAGCAGAACACACAACATCCAAAACCAATAACGCAGTTCAGGAATCAGCATTCAGCATGGTACTACGTCGGTGGAGTCTTCTGCATTTCTACACTAGCTAAAGACGACCACAACATAGTGATTGGAGTTTCAACCAAAGTTTGGTTGGAATTCGGGAGCGAAATCGTAAAAAGAAGCTGATGACAGGCGAAATACAGAATAGGATGAAGGTTCTGACACCTGCGAATTTCATCATTCGCTGATTTGGTTTGATCTGATTGCAACAGATAAACGTCGACTCCAAACGCAAAGACGATCATGATATTACACAGTTTATCTCCGCATAAATGAATCTCCATACATATGACATCACTGACGTTATGCATGTTTGAAAGTTTCTTGAAAGTCTGTTTCAAAACACAATCGTGTTTAGGTATTAGCAGAGGGAATCCAAAGTAGTACTAGTACACGTACAGAACTTGATTAATAAGATCTCAGATTTGAGATGGGCAGTTGGGAACCGAATTAATGGTGATTTAATCCGATCAAAATCTCACAAAGTTGCAATGCACATGGTAATACAAAATGTATCGAGCATTTGGTTCCACTACCCTAGCAAATTCCGTACTATGAATAGTGGCACCACAAAAACAGTATTGAATCCAGAAGTTACCGGAGTTTTCACACGACCCGTCGTATCGGACAAAATTGATAGCGCATCAGAATTATATTCGCTAAATGAAAATCCGTATTCCAACGATACACCGGAACATTCATCGAAGTGGACCCGGGATTAAATCAAACTGTTTTAGAAGAATTCATCGGATTCATGGAGCATATCATTCTGCACACAGCATGGAAGGAGCGATACAAGGAATGAATACCTAGATTCTACAAGGAATGAATCAAAAGATTCACTTCTTAACTTCTAATTTCTTGAGCAATGATTTCTTTTAAGTAACCAAATGAACCAAACGGAAATACGCGATGAAAAATTGAAAAAAGTTTGTTTTGTGTTGGTATGGAGCTGTTATTGCACCCTGTGACAATTCTTGGTGATGGCAGATTTGTGAAAATCTGTGCGGCATCAAGCGGGGTGTTGAGAATCCGATGCCAAATTTTGTTCGTGCATCATGTATTGTGTTTTGAAGAGGAATAGGGTTTGCATGAGTTATGTAATAGGATGATCCAACAACCTGTCTGGATAGTGAAAACACGTGCAAAAAAAAAAAAAAAATTGTGGTGCGTTGTTAGTGTGATTCCGTTCTGGTAGAATTCGTTATGTGGTGTGAAAATTTGTGTGATTCAGGTTCGGTCAGTTGTGAGGTCAGTGGATTTTTAGTCGTCTTGCGTGGTTCAAAATTAGTAATCAGTTCGTGATTCAATTTCGTGTTGATTTTTATCAAACAGTAACAAAAAATGTAGGTGTTGTGTTTCTTGATAATCTTCAAGAATTTCAATAGTTTTCTAGAATCAGTTTTTGATAATCTTAAAATCAAGCAAACACAATGTCATCTGTTACAATCCTCAACGACGAATCCTCCTCCATGGATCTCGAGAATCAAACATCAACAAAAACTTCATTCATCAATGACGCCAAAAGTTCAATAACTGGGTGCAGCAGTGGTATATTCTCTTTCTTCTACAACAATATTTTCTGTTGCAGTAGGCGCGGCGGAAATGATAAACAAAAGGATGAAGATGTTGATAGTAACTCTCTTGGTGGTGAAAATGACGAAAGCGATTTATCAAAAGCTGCTGCGTCAGTAGAACAAAAGGATTTACCAATATTGTCCAACGATGAAAACGATGGCATTGCTAAATCGCCCGGCGCAAAATTACAAGAACATGATACCAGTGTTACAATCAATTTTGATATCAGTACTCCTCCTTCAAAAACATCAGCAGAACGCCGTATTCGTCGTTCAGCTTCGCCACAGAAAAAATCACCGCAAAAACATTTATCACCAGTAAAGAGGGATGCCCCTAGCAATAATGGTAGTATTCCACAACAAGCCACTCGTACCATGCGTAGTATAAGCACAGCATTTCCTGATCGCCCAGTTGTTCACAATAACGAAGTAAATCATTCCCTGGAAGGGTATCTACTTTCTCCACCTTACTCGTTATCGTCCGAGGAAGAATCCCTGCAACAAAACCAGAATGTTGTCCCTACATATGGAACCATGCATGAAAATCGTCCTTATACTGGTATTGATTGTAATCAAAGTAATCGAAAAATTCACACATACACTGATCCTACAGGTTATACGATAACAATCCCATCCTTTGACTCAAGCGAAATAGACGAATCAAAATTTGTGAAAACTCCACAACTCTTCGTAATACCGTTACCATTCAATCTAAATAGTCTGAAATCTTATAATTTGAATCATGATGGTAAGATTTTATGTAGTGGTGGATCCGGTGGAGTAACGAAGGAACTAAAAGTAACAGCAGGTATTGATTGTCAGAATCATGATACTCGTGCAGTTCCAAATACGGTTTACCAATTCAATAGCAAGGTTGATATTTATGGTGTTAGTGCAGCACAATATCAATGATAGCATTGTTTTTACGGATGAGGACGTGGATGTCGAGATAACTTGATTTCATTGTGGAGTGTTTGAATTGTATTGTCCGAGCAGTGGAGGGTCGTCTTGGCAAATTTGAGTTACAATTTACGTTGGTATGAAATTTTGAAGTTTTGAAACGCAATGAGTTTTAGCAGTGTTGATTTGATTTTGATTTGGTTGTCTATGTGATTAGCAGTAGTGGAAAAAATTTGTCCTGAAATCCATATTGGATTAGCAATAGACTCATCAATCCGATTGTTGCAACAGTATCGACAATCCAGAACAATTCATATATCTGACCTTGAGTTCTTTTTCAGTAGCATGTTTATCAATAGATTATTTGTGTGAAATAGGAATATAGACGCATGGCCATGCCAAGATAAGATTCAGCCTGGATTTCCAGCAGCAGTAAAACGATTTTACAAAATCTTGATTGAAATGAATATATCATGATTTACCTCGATAGAAGCGCATTATCGGATTATCCTATCGCATTGATGTATACAAAAGCACAGCTGTATCAGCGTTTGAAAAATGTTGGAACAAAAACAAATGCATTCGGAAAGTCATATCACTACGGTGACGATCGCAACATTTGCAAGTTCAAGCATGCGCAGTGAAATAGCCTATTGGACAGCACGCACTACTAAGGTGGTGGGTGGGGCGGAGGACAGCAGGTTCCAGTCCGGATGCATGGAGTTTTAAGATTACAAAATAACGGATATGCAGTGGTATTGCAATATTGGGTGTGTGATGTGGTCTGAAATCAAATGCTGTGGATTTGGTGGCGACACATCGAAAAATTTGAGCAGTAACATATCGAAAAATTTGAGCAGTGACACATCGAAAAATTTGAGCAGTGACACATGGAAAAATTTGAGCAGTGACACATGGAAAAATTTGAGCAGTGACATATGGAAAAATTTGAGCAGTGACACATCGAAAAATTTGAGCAGTGACACATGGAAAAATTTGAGCAGTGACACATTGAAAAATTCGAGCAGTGATACATCGAAAAATTTGAGCAGTGACACATCAAAAAATTTGAGCAGTAACACAGAGCAGTGACACATGGAAAAATTTGAGCAGTGACACATTGAAAAATTCGAGCAGTGATACATCGAAAAATTTGAGCAGTGACACATCAAAAAATTTGAGCAGTAACACAGAGCAGTGACACATGGAAAAATTTGAGCAGTGACACATTGAAAAATTCGAGCAGTGATACATCGAAAAATTTGAGCAGTGACACATCAAAAAATTTGAGCAGTAACACATCGAAAAATTTGAGCAGTGGCACATCGAAAAATTTGAGCAGTGACACATGGAAAAATTTGAGCAGTTACACATCGAAAAATTTGAGCAGTGATACATCGAAAAATTTGAGCAGTGACACATCGAAAAATTTAAGCAATACTATTGGATCTCTTCTGTTTATACAGCACTAAAATTTTGACACACAGCGTTAGCAATAATGATCCAAAAATTTCTCCATGCGATCCCGTTTAGAAAGCGTAAATTCGGAAAGTGCATCTCGATATCACCATATAAGCGTTTGACCAGCCATGTCGACGTTGCCGTCTGTTACCAAATTCCCATGCATACGTGGTTTGAAATCAGTATCGTGGTGAATTCCGGTCGTGACGTGTGACGTGAGCCGAGTAGTAACGGTACATGTTGTTGTGAAAGTAGATTATATGTAATTCAAGCGGTGTAATTGAAGATGTTGTCACAATGGTAAGTGTTGTGTGAGTCCAATGGTAATGGTCGATTCAGAAGTAATTTCAGTCAATGTGTCGAGCTGTGGTGAGTCGTTGGTGTGCAATTCCATTGTGTGATGTGATACGTGTCAAGTTTCAGTGTGGAAGTTCAATTAAAACATTCAATTAAGTGTGGGGTTCAAAAGTTCGTTATTGGTAGATGGATTCTGTGAGTTCATGCACTCGAAACAAAAAAATTTTTATCATTCCAATTTCAAAAAAATGTAATAGGGGTATAAGTTTTTTTTTTTGAGTATACGTTCATATAAAAGCTAAATTTATTTAGATCATACATCATCATATCGGACTGAAAATCTACGGTAGCGTTTTAAGACATGACGATGTAACTCCGAAACTTGTTAATTCATTGTAATTTGTTAAATCGTATTCAAAGTAAGTACATACGTACGTCATAATTCAAATTGAACATATCATTAGACTGCAGTATTGACATAAACATATTCGTGCATATTCAAAGTTGATATAACATCACAGCATTTTCATACATCACTATCGAACTAAAGTAATTGTTCTAAGCTAGTTGTAAGGAATCGCGGTATCGTAATCTGATCAATCAGTTTAGAGTTACATCATCATGTATCATTCAGAGCAACAGTATCAAAACCATGTCGACAATGTCGACATTGGTTCAGAAACTGCATACAACAACTAGTTGGATCATCAGAAGAAGATTCGAATTTCAAAAAAAATTTCAACTAGTTGGGTATTTATCTAGTAAGTTTACGGAGGAGTATTCTAATTCAAAAGTCAACTCTTGATAGCTGTAAGCACAGCACATTCATTCCTCGGCGTGCGCGCGGAGATGGAGAGTCAGTTATGACTGTGGTAGTAAAGAGTTTTTTGAAACCCAACGAACCAAAGAAGCTTGGAGAAAATGAAATTTCGGCGCTCAGATTCTTCTAATCTTCGTTTCAATAAGACGACAAGTTGGGATTTTTGGTCGAACTGAAGTCATCGGATAGTGTTGCGTGATTCTACATTTATTGTTGTAAAAATAGTTGTGGTCAGCAACAGGCTCCAAAACTGGGCCGAGTGATCATATTGGAAAAAAAAAATTTGCATGTACATTAAAGATTTGGTGTTGTTGTGTAAAGTTGTTTCACACAACAGGGAGAAATTGAAGGTAAGTTGCTAGCAGTTATCAAATGAATAAACAGCAGCAAGTTACTAGCAGCATCGTGGAATTAATAGGTGGTTCGATGCGAGGTGTTTTTTGGATTAGCATCAAGGAGAGGCGTCCTGCGAGAGTATGATTGGCTCTCGTCGGAGATCAGATAAATGCCAATCAAACTATTGCAAAATTTTGCGGGAACGCATAGTAAGACTCCCTAGCGCATTTTGGTAGAACTTCTCATGAGTTTTTGAAACGACGGTATCGGGTGGAGGATTTGGTAAGATCAGTATAGTATATTTGGAAAATAAATTTTCATAATTTGATTAGCAATGGTAACGCTACGGTAATCAGCAAAGCGCGCACGCGGAGATAGAGAGTCAGTTATGACCGTGGCGGGGAGACGAAAATTTCACGCAAAGTAGAAATTCAGATGATACCACAACACTGCGCCATTTTGCAATCAGTATCGGATCGCATGTGCATCATTCGCTTGGGCAAACAATGCACGCAGCATCACCATCGTAGTATGATCACAATAAATATTTTTTCTACGCGCCATAACATGAAATATCATTAGACCACCCTAGTTCTGCAATTTAATTTTCTGCAATTGTTATCAAAAGACAAAATGCAGATCATACTAAATCCAAGTACAATAAGTCAAATTTCCACTGATACAGCATTGGTAACGCTGCGGTAATCAGCAAAGCGCGCACGCGCAGATAGAGATTCAGTACTGAATGTGATTCTAATAAAGTTTTACTCAAGAAGACACGATTCTAATACAGAAAAGACACGATTCGAATACAATCGTCTACGTACATTATTATAAAAACAGCAGTATTCACACACGATATGAAAAGCAAGAAAAAAAAACGAAAAATAAAAAATCAAACATTGGATACCTGGTTTGGTGGCATGCCACATTTTATTTTAAGTGTTTACGAACGGGATGATGGGAAGGTAGTAGTCGAAATTGATACTACTATTGAGAGTATCACTGCGTAGGGAAATTTTTGGTGTCGTATTTTGCAAATTGCAACATCATGATAAATCATTTGGATTTCCATTGATAGTAAATATATTGGAGCATTCGAAACGTGTCTGGCGATTGTCAGAAGCAACAACTAATATTCGAAGTGCAATTGTGGCAAAAAGTATTTGCAGGATTTTGATTCTGCAAAAATGTTGAATCTTGACTTGGTCGAGGGGATGATGGTGTACAGTTTTTGGTGGGGGAACGTTTCGTAGTAAGCGATGATAATGGGAAAAAATTTCCGAATAGTGGGACAAACGAACAACACTTTTTTGGGCAGAAAACAGTACGTATTCCAGGGTACAGGTATTATGAATTATTTTCGGATTCGAAAAAACTAAAATGAATGATGCGATAATGATTACTTCAAATGTCTACGTAGGACTAGATTTCTTGTGTTTGAATAGTATATTGGAATTGGTATTTGAAATAATTCCGTTTTCGAGCAATCGTTCGTTCCGCATCAGAATTCGCAGCAAAGCAAGAAGAATTTGCATGAATTTGTTCAAGTTGGAGTTGTTTCTATGTGTGAAGTTGGACAACAGTAACAGTCTGCAGGTTCATAACAATTTCAAGATGTGTGATTAAGATAGATGTCAAAGGAAGTATTAGTTCGTGGTAGGTGCAATCCAAAGTTTGTGTGGTGTGAAAAAGAATTCAGAACAGGCTAAAAACATTCATGATCAATCGCGTGGGTAAATAAATCCATCCGTTCAATTTGTGTAAATTCAAATTTCTAATGGCGTTGTTGATGATTCTGTATCAGAAAAAAAACCTTTTGCTAGATAGAAGTGAAGTTTTTTTTTTCGCAAAAAACAAATTGCTAGATAGTAGACACAGGCGGTCAATGAATCATTAGATTCAAAGCGATCATTTAGTTGGTCCATTTCTAAGTTTCTGTTCTGTTCCATCAGGGTTCTAGAACTCACAGGTAACATAGTTTCAAGTCAAACTCTTAGTCTTCGAATATCATCATATTGACAGTATAGGTTCTGGTTTTATCCAGGGTAGAAATCTACAGTATTATATCACAGTGTCTTGGTCAGTAGTCATTGACCGACCAAAAAGTCGTCAAGTAGGATCAAATCATTGTCTAGTAGAGTAAGGGCATCGTTATTTACCGATTGTCAAAAAACAAAAATGTCAAACACTACCTCTAACACATGGGCGAAAGCCGTAAAAAGCTCAGATTTTATGGAAATTCAACTCGACAACTACACAGAATTTCCTCCACTAGCAAGAGCTGCTAACAGCAAGAGTAGTTACAACACAGTTCGATCGAAGGAGTCATTATCGAGTGTGCTGTTTGAAAGTGCGATTGACTCTGTTCATGCAAGTCCTGACGATGTTGTTAACAGTCACACTTTTGGAGAAGAAGAAAAAACGATTGCGGGTGAGCGTAGTGATGTGATCACGGCGGAAGGTGCGGGTCATAGCGGTGGTGGTGCGGAGGGGCGCGTTGGTGCTGGTGTAAGAAGTCATTTTGAAAATGGAGTGGCTAGGGATGAATTTGGGGTGTTTAAAAAGGGGGATATTGTTAAAAAAGTTGAGGGAAAGCGCAGTGCAGAAAGTCTGACTGGTGCAATTGCACAAGTCTTGGGTGGTGGTAAACGAGCATGTGTTCAAGGTGGGAAAATCAAAGGAGAAGAAGTTCGTAAATGTGGTGGCGGAGGCAACGTTGGTGGGTGTGGTTTGAAACAAGACGTTGGGAACAAGTTGAGTAACAAAATCAGTGGAGTGATGGCGATGGGTGAGGGACGTAGTGGTTCAGGATGTTGTGCAGAGGGAGTGGTTTGCAAAGTCAAGCCTGTCAAGGACGTCTTGCAGAAGAAGTCCACCAAAATAGTATCGCAAAAAACTCGCGCGATGAAAAAAGAAGAAGTTTTGATGCAGCAACAAATCGCTGCTGAGAAGAAACTCCGGGATAGAAATAGATATGCTGTTTTTGAAAGTGAAGATGATGAGGAGGAGTTTCGTGAGGAGGAAAAAGTTTTTAACAATGGTTGTAAACCAGTAGCAGTGAAACCAAGTAAAATTGGTGCAGGTAGTAGGGGAAAAATTGCAACAACGAATAGGTCCATGAATAGATTTGCGGCGTTGGAAATAGATAGTAGTGATGGGGAAAGTGTGACAAAAGACAATGTGAGCACAACAGCATCGTCTAATATGAGGCAACAAAACGGGAGAACACGTGGAAAAAACGCAAAGAAGATGCGTAATAAGAAACAAAAAGTACACACAAAGATGAAATCCTGTGGTGGAAATTCTGCAACGATGGGATGCGCAGCTTATGCAACTACGAAGCACGAAGAACAAGATCAAGCATTCATTAAAAACAGTGATTCAAGTTTGAAACAACAAATATTTTATACTCTGTTGCAAAAAACACCGGATATAGGATCGGATTCCTTCTGCGATGGAAAGGAACATGCTGCTAATCCAAGGCCAATTAATGATGGAACAGCTGAACAGGTTCTACAGTATTTGGGTGTGGGTAGGGTGGAGGATCAGGTGGTGATGGATGAAGTTTTTGAAGGAGCTGCAAATGTCATGTCAGAAGAGGAGGAAAAAATTCTTCATTCTGTTAAAAGTGAACAAGATGTCAATGCAGTTTTCAACACTGGTGAAGTTGGTGGAAGTGAATATACCAAGAAATCAAATGAAAGTGATAAAACGGATGCAATGGTCGGATCGGCAGCCAAGACATTGCAGGTAAATAACAAAGATTCTCAAAACAAAGCGACTGATGTCCTGCAAAAGTCGACGGATTCATTACCGGATTTCGGATCCGATGGGAAAATGAAGGTGGCGGATTCAAGTGCTGATGATGCAATGACAGCCGAAGTTCCGCTGGATTATCGGGGAAATTGCACTGAAAGGAATGATGATTCAAAGGGAGTTAGATGTCGGGAAGCTGGGGATAAACTGGATGTGGATTGGGGTGACAATATTTGGAATAATGGATGTTCAAAACTCGATGCTGGTGCATTAGGAATCCAGACAGCTGGCGGAAAATTCCAGAACGCCGTGTCATCTCGTTTGTGGCTCGACGCCCAGATGGAAAATCTAAGAAAAATGACGAATCCACATCGTGATCGCACTGAAACCAGTGCCACAGTTGACCGTCTTAGAAGTATAGTTGCTGCTATTGAAATGGTTGGAAGCACAGATGGAGAGGGCAAATCAGGATTCCGCGCGAATGCAGAAAGTGACGCAGGTGATAAACTCATTTTTGAAGAAGGAAATGCCGCTGGTGATAAGGTTCTGCATTCTGTTGCAGATGGAAGTGAAAATTTTGATATTAAGGGAGCGTGCAGTATTAGGTGTGGGTCAGGTGGATCGATAAAGTCAATTGGGAATTCTCGTAGTGATTCCGAAATTGCATTGAAGGAGATGGGTGGTGTTAAGAACGAAAATCAAACAGGCGATTTGAATCAATTTCAAAGAAGTGATTTAATCGGTGGAGATGAATCGATGATGAATTCTGCTGTTGATTCAGTAAAGATGTATGCAGCGCGTCGCATTCTTGATGCGGAGTCCGATTCCCGATCGGATAACGGGAGTGATAGTGGTACAAGTCCTACTGTGCAGGATGAAATGGCCAACGCGTTGAAGGCCCATCAAGTCTATGTTCAAATTCAGCAGATTGGTGGCGACAGTCGCGGCGAAAAGGATGAATCTGATAATGTTAATCCACTGGAGTTCGTTTGTACAAGACCGGGTGTCGGAAGGACACTAAAACTTGCGAACGTTGAAAAGGAGGAGGCGGAGGTTATTGTAAAAGTTCAAACAGATGGCGAAAAAGTTTCTGGCAATCTTGTAAATCTTGTTGGCAGAAATTCAACAGATGATCTTGGTGCTGTAGGGGAAGTAATCAAACTCGAACGTAATCATGAAAATGGATGTATTGTAAAAGCTGAGAAAAAAGAAGCAATTGGAGCAGGTGTTACACGAAGACGCTTTGTTCAAGCTCGTGCAGCAGGAGATGATGAATTCCCACCAAAAACAAAACAAGCGGTTATGCTGGAGCTTTTGGGAACCAATTCAAAAACGACAGCAGGCGGTTGTAATTCCAAAATTACAACAATCACACCAGCAGATTCCGAACACATCGCGTCCAAAGCTCCCAGCAAAACCGTTGAAGATGTTGCTGCTACGAAAGCTATAGCCACCGGAACACTAAAATTCCCGGAACAAAAATTCAGCATGCCAGGACTATCGCAATTCACATCAACAGGAATGTATTCATGTAAAAAAACGAGTACGGGAAGTATGGGAAGTCGAATTTTCGCCAATGCTAGTAAACAATATCCAAAGCAGTATCAAGGAAAAAGTCATAGTTTTGGAGAAAGTATCAAATTTTGCACCGGATTAGAAAATGGAAGAGTCCTAGAATACAATAAGCCGAAACCACCGTTGATACAGAATCTAATGTACCCAGCACAAAAACCGAATGTTAAAATTCCAGTGGCCGAAATGAAATTCAGTTTCAATAAATTACCGATAATAAAGAGTGCTTTGGGCATGTATCAGGACGGAGCAAACATCGTGGGCTACAAGTTGAAAGTAGTTCCGGGTTTGGTTGATGGCAACGATGATGAAAGTGTAGATGCACAGGAAAAAGTTTCGGAAGTTACATTGAGTCATGATGGTAGCGCTGATAGGCGTGTCGGTGAAACACAATGGACCAAAGTGGTTCCAGCAAGTCCGGTGTATTAAGGAGGCATTGATCAAAGGGTTTGGGTTGATTGAGTTATGGAGTGCCATGTTCTGGCCATTAGTTTCAGGAGAAAGTTGTTGTTTGCTATTGTTGTCAACTAAATTTTGTTGTCAACTAAATTTTGAAATGGTCTGGGAGTTTAAGCAGGCCGAACGATAACGTATTAGAAAAACAATCTCACATGATTTCGCGACACCACACGTTTAGTTATCATGTCGAGTTGGAAATCCAAGTTGCGTTTGAGTTTTCGGATTCAAAGCCAACAAATGCCAATTTCATATAAGTGATGTTACAAGAATGATCAACATATTAACACCAGTGATTACAGAAATGATCTTACAACAGTGATCAACATATTAATGATTGAAAGCCACATTGGCCCTGACATGGTTTGAAATGATATTATTATGAATTTTGTTAAGGCATGAAACTTTTGAAACGATCTAACGATGTAATAAGGGGTGAGGAGCACGAATGTCACATTGGCTTCGCGTGTACCACGCTAATGGTGAACCCACTCTTATTGTATCAGAAGTGATTATAGCATTATCAATGAACATATTGCAACATAGAATCGTCTGAATTTATTACCATATACTGTCATTCTTGGAATTTAATATCGCATAGTTTTGCGATCTAAGATTATCTAATCAAGCAAATTAAAGTTTGCTTTATACATGAGTATCGGCGCGCCTACCATTGTGCCATAAGATCGCCAAAAATCTTGAAAAAAAGAAAAAAAAGGTTAAAAAAGTTATCAAGGCAGTACTGCCGGATTAAGGACTGCATGAGGAGGCAATGAGAGTTTGGCAGATCCGGAGCGCGATTGGAGATTCATCCTTGGTCAGATGGTTTGTAATGCGAAGTCGTTCGATTTCGCATCCGAGAGTATTGAGAGTAGAGTATTGAGTGTGAGAGTATCTGAGTGAAGAGTTGTGTCCCTATTTCGGTTTGTGTGAATTTGATTTTGTCCCTATTGCCAGCGGATTGATTGATTGCAAGAAAAGAAAAAATTTTGAAAAAATGATTCCGCGATCATAATTCTGTATCACATGAGATCTGTGTTCCAATTCTATCGATCCTGGGGATGCATCAACGTCTAAAAGTTTCATTGATAAGAAATAAGCACATATACGATTCTGTGACAATAGTTCAATAACGATCAATATTGATTAACGCGCGTCTGCCGTAAATGTCCAGGGTTTGAGAAAGTGATACATTGTGCAATGTCGTTGAAGAATTCGGAGCAAGCAGGTCATTCTGTGGTGGTGTTTGGATCATCCTCTGTAGATTCAGAATTTCAGGATGGAGAGTGATCATGTGATAGAAAGAAGTGGGTGAGACAGACGATGTAGATCTGAGAGCACGGACAACGACAAATTCATTAACGTGGGGTATGTGAAGTTCCATTAGATCTGCCATTGGAAATAGAGTGTGAATCTCGAAGTAACCCGTGGATTGAGACTGGACATTGCCGCACTGCTAACTCCTCGGACATGACGCGACATAGAGTTTGAAATTACAATCAATTCCAAATAGATAAGACATCATATTAGTCAAGTCGTAGATAGTGTTGTTAGGTAGGAACTTTAGAATTTTTACAAGATTCATAGTCTCATAATTTCACAGTGTAGTAGCATTCAAAAATGTCAAATTTCTAAGTTACAAGATGGATTCCTCATTCGATTCGAATCGTGCGTTCCTCGCAATTTTTCATCAGGGTTGAAACATCGGCAGTGGTTGAGATTGGTGAAGAGCTGAAAATGCAATCATGATGCCAGAAAAATTTCTATAATAGTGGAAAAGTAGTAAACGTCGATCATGATTACGGCCAACAAAAACTGAAACTACGGATCGTCAAAATAAAATCGCGAACAATTTTGTTGATGCATGCACTGGTGATGGACATGAAGTTGGAGTGGAAATTTGGAATTTGAATAGTGAGTATACTACTAACTGATGGTTTATTGTTGAAAGTTGTTGCAGCAGCTTTGATTGTACAGGAGGAAAAGTGAGGGAGATTCATGTAGGAACGAAGGAAAAAGATGAACTGGGAATATTGATTGAAGGTTTTTTTGCTGACTATGTTGATGTTGAACAATTTTTGAAACTAGTAATTGAATTTTGAAACTAGTAACTCTGCTTACATGAAAAGGAAGTTCAATTGACTAATTCTGTTTACTTGTTGTTAAAAAATGATTGGAGGATACAATGAAATAATGGCACAGAGTACAAAGACAGTATTTTTGCCACGTTGGATGTAATGTATGTACAGTACGTTTCCATGTTTGCAAGAGCATTTATATTGAGACCATGTCGGCTGGTATAAATTTGCATGCGTGACTGGAAATGCGTCTTCGGGCGCGGGATTGATTTGATTTAAAATACAAAAAAGATGTCGCTTTGCGTGAAATGCTATAATTGTCTAAAGTTTTTATCTTTGACAATAGCATTGTTGACATGGGTAATGGATTTGTTATAGATATCGAAGAGTACGAAAGCCACATTGGTTTTATTTGAAGTTTTGTCTCGGATTATAGGAGATGGGGAGCATGTCAATGTCATATTGGCTTCGTGTGTGCCCCCGTTGTCACACCGGCACTCTGATGGTATCGTTGGCAATGACAGGTTTTGGCAATGCATGAATATTATTTGTTATTTACAATGAAAGTTGTAACATTGATTGAAGATTTGGTTGATGATTATCCTGAAATGTTTCATCAATTAATAGTGACGCAATGAGAATTTAAGGAAGTCTGGGAGTCAAACCAGGCCAAAAGCATTCTATAGCAAAATACTTAACAAAAACCGTCTCGCATGTGATTAATACGCCATTGGTATTTTGATCATGTCGGGTTGAAAATCAGAGTTGCGTTTGGGTTCTCGGACTCGAAACCAACAGATTTGGCTCTGATTTCAAATGCATTTATTCACAGTCTTGTAAGATTGATTCGTTTGATGTTGGTATGTTATGACAATGTTCTATGATTTTTTCTAAGAAATTTAGTTCTTATACAACACGATATCATCATAATATGTGCTCCTTCACGACGATTAGGATAGTGTTAGGTTAGATTGTTCTTCCTTGTAAAACGCCCGGTGACGAGACGAAGCCAAAAAAAAAAAAAAATTCGTTTGATGTTGGACTTTGTGCAAACATATTCGAGTTTGCGATAATTGGATATGATAATTATCATACAAAAGGAATTAGGTTACATCATAGTGCATTGTACATGACAATTGTTGTGATTATTGAAAGAAGCGTTTGATCAATAAGCACGCAATTCTTTCTTCGACTTTATGTAGTACAAATTGTTCATCTGATATCAATATGCAGTTGGTATTGATATTGTCTTGAACGGAAAACGTGTCTCTGAGTTCTCGGACTCAGAACAGAAGTTGAGCAATCGTTTGATTGTCAATAGTTATTTAGTCAATATACATTTCAGTTCGGAAAGATTGATTTTCCATTAGATTCAATTGATTGCAGTTACCGAAATCAAGCACTAGTAAACTCTGACAAAAAATGTTACACGCGGCATTTTTGCTTTAGTTTTTGTCATTGCTATATTTGAAAAAATCATTATCGTAACCATTGATCATGATTAAAATCATAAAAATTCTACTACGAGTTAGACGCTGAGATAGGAGTTTTGTAATTAGGAGAAAATCTTCTGGTGGTTGGCGAGAAACATTCTAGTTCTGATGATCCAGTTTCGACAGCCCTATTGGTGGCGGAATGTTCTAAAGAACGATTTACACGATGAATTTCGATCAAACATCCAAACAACTCACTAGCATTGTAACGTCCGCGGTAGAATGTTTCGCAACGAAAGAGCAAGTTTATTTTATCCCTGGTTATTCAATTGCACACCTCAAGCAGGCCGAAAATATTTATCCATCAGCTGTTAACTTAGACCGAGCGGCGAGGGCATCGAATGTTGAAGCATCAGTGGAAACGGTAAAGACCGTGTGTAAAGAACGCGAAATCCAAACAGACAACACCATAGTGTCGTCATTTTCGAAAGAAATTGAATGAGTTGAAAAAGTGGAAATTGTAAATTGCGAGAATTAATTCGGGAAGCTCATTGGATTTGATTTGGTATAGAAAGATCTGTGGTGATCTGTGGTTAGCTTCTTCTTCGGTAACGGGAAAATCAATACAGCGGCGGACTTTTCAGCGTAAAGAGTAGAAGCAAATGACGCATTTCCTACCGAGAAAACTGCAACGGACGCTTGGCAGCAAAATCCGACAGGAGCGGATATAGATGGCTATTCGTTTTTACCTAGAATGCCATATCGCTACATTTGTCTTTATTTCTTTTGCTTTGACATGGAATGTTAGCGAAAAGCCCTTTTTCCCATTTATTAAGGTCGGGTTCGAGTATGTATTAAAAACATCTGCACGATTGTGAGAAAATATGACTCTTGTTATGCTCTTGCCGTGGGTCCAGGTTCCCCGGAAGCAAACAGATCATAAAAGACACATCAGCACGAGTCGGCTTTTGTGAGACCCAATGTTTTCACGGTGTTTTCAGACAAGTAGGTTCGATCGGACATTCAGGAGGAAGCGTGGATTGGGAGAGAAAAAGGAGTTCTAGCACGATGTATTCGGAAGCGAGAAAAAGATTGTATCGGGTGTTTTCGTCTCGAGCAATGATATTGATGGGGTTCTGTTGAGTTTTGTAGTATGTTGTTGTGATGTACGCTAAAATCACAGCGCACCGCTCACACAAATACTAAAATCACAGCGCACCGCTCTTGTAAATCCGGCGTGATGAAGGCGTTTCCTTTTTACTTCATGGTCAAAAGAATGTGATCCTATATCCAGGAATCGATGACTTGCTGCCAGTATGAGAAACAAATCGGTCAAGCAACCTTGCCTCGTTTCTATGCCATGAGAGATTGAATATCATGTGAAATATCATGATAGCTGTTTAATGACGTAAATCTCAGTATTCGTTATAACGGAATGTATGTCAAAGTTGTTACGTGTTGAGGCGTGATGCTTCCACGGGCTTTGGGGTCGTTTTTTGTTACTCTGCTTTTCGAGTAGCGTGATCATTATAATCCGTTATAATGTTTCGAATGTTGTGATGGTTGCGTCGGCAACAGGAGGAAGGTCTGGTTTGTCAATGCTGATGATAGATTTCGTTGTCTACATTACGTGGAAAAGTTCAGCATCAATCCCATTTTGTTGAATCACAATCATCATTGCTGTTTCTTTTGGCGGTTTATTTTTCAGAAGCAGATAGAAGAATAGGATTTACATGAGTCATAAAAAAGGATGAACCTATCTTGATCTCGAGGACGCGTGCAAAAAAAAAAAAAAAGGAGTTTTGTAATTTGAAACAAAGTTGTGTTTGAGTTCTCGGATTCAAAACCAACAAATGATTTATGAGCATTTAGATGTATGGATAACCCTGTAAAAATGAGATTTCAATTTTCAGAATAATGACACATGTTGTAGTAAATTTAAGTTTTGACTTGTTTGCAATTGTCAGACAACTTCATTCGAGATAATTGCATCAAAAATCAATTAAAGTTTTGCATCAGGATATCATTTAGAAACGATCTATCGATGCAATAAGGGGCGAGGAGCACGAATGTCACATTGGCTTCGTGTGTGCCACGTTAGTGGTGAAGAGCCACTCTTATTGTATCTGGAATGATTATGCATACCAATGAACATAGTACATCAATGATGATTTGAATTTGATTTTCACATAACATACTACTACTATTGTTGGATATTATGAGTGTTTCCATAAGAAGAGTTCCTATCGCGTCATTTTGTGATCTAGCAAATTCAATTTTGCTCGAAGGACCATGATATTTTCGCAAAGAGACACAGGAGTTTAAACTGTCGTGTGATTTTGATTGGTAGCGCAACCATACGCCAGAGAGCGTCGATTAACCGGCCCACAGCGCGGCTCAGCCCCAGCGATTGGTAGTGAGACTTTTTGTTTTGAACTTGAATTTTGTTATTAACGAATGCATTCAATTTCGTTTGATGATTGTTTTGAGAGATTCAATCAATAGTGACGCAACGATATTTTGGCAAAAGGTGCATCCGTTGTGTATTTGCCATGATACATTCTAAGTAAGCATTTGACCACATCTGTAAAGTTTATACGGACTGTTGGTTCGTTTAAATTTGCATTGGGAAATGAATCTAAATTAGATGATGATCTAAGAAGCCGACGATCACGAAAGCCACATTGGTATTTCGTGCGTCCGGCAACGATGTGAGGCCACATTGGCCTCACCATCGTTTGAAAACAAATTGTGTGTTATTTTGACAATGACGTATCTGCATGAATTATTTCCATAAGTTTGCATTGAGATTTGATATTTGTCGTAATTATAACATAAAAATATACAGAGTTTGATTTGTGACTAACGGTTCGCCTGTGTACTCCGGCTAAAAATTCGAAAAATTTGCTGCCAAAATTGGATATAAAGAGATGTTCGCGAGTCGTTTAGAGAGATGGTAGACGACGAGTTGTGGATGGTCGGAGTGAAGAATCCACACTAAATCAGTAATACGAGCAGTTTGACATTTTTTGGGTCGATGTGTTTTGAATGGGATATTGTCATATGTTTTTGAAAGTTTGAATCTCAGTGGAGAACGGGAATAATGGCACAATATTTTGGTAGTTCTGGACAGAAAAATTAAACGCGAAATTGGGAGCATTATTTTGGGAAAATATAATAGTCTAATATGCAAGAATTTCTTTCAAAACGATCTGATTTCTTCTGGTATGGTACGTAGTTTAGTATGATGTAGTGATTGAATGCATTTTGTTATTTGATGATATAACAATTCAAACGCACATAGAGAGTAGCTCGATCCGGTTGTTGGTTTTTCCGATGTTTATTTCTTGGATTGGATTTAGAATGAGGGATCCGTTTGCATTTTGTTAAGGATCGATTTTCAATGATGAAGAATCATGGAATGTGGAGATCTTTCGTATGATCTGGTGAGGAAGCAATGGTAAATTGAGATTGTGCACAGTTGTCAGTTGAAACGTTTCGTGTTGTCCTATGTATGTCCTGATAGTGTCATTGGTGTGGTATCTGTGGTCAAGTGTGGTTTCAATGATTAAGTGTCAGTCTTTCCAACGTCAAACAAAGGTGCATTCAGAGAGATCAACAAAGTGAATGAAAAGGGTAGCAAACAAGTCATGTGAGTGTGTGAAAATCGAAAGTCATGGAAGTTTCTCATTGATTGTTTGATTTAAAATCAAAAAAGTTATCATTTATAGGGAAGATTTTTTTTGCATTCTGCTAAAACGTCGTAAACATTCACAAGAAATTTGACTAAGCGAAGTAGAAGTCTAATCAAGAAAATCACAGATTTGAAATCTGTTGTATTTTGAAAGTCAAGCAATAGCTTCGTAAGAGTTAGTTGGTTGTGAAGACAGGTGCATTTAGTACACATCAACTATTTTCAGTTAACATTTGATTTTTGCTTTACTAGCAAAATTTGTTTAGATATCATATTGCCATTCATAATTTGGTCCGTGCTATTAAAGAGTTAGATATATCAATCATGTCAGGAAGTTCTGTCAACATGTTGCATATCCCTGCACAAACTGCATATGTACCGCATTCCACGGATTCACATGTGATTCTGCACACGACAGGCAGCAAATCCACATTTGTCACAGCGAGATCCAAGGAATCAAGCTACTGTTTCGAATCAGCTATTGATTCCTTATCTGGAATTCAAAGTGCTGACGATATGGCTGGTATGTATGGTGAAAAAGTTGAATATGTTGGCGTCGACATGGTTGAAACAGTTAGTGAAAAAGCTGAAGTAAAAGCGGTCGAGGTTGAGAAGAAAAACTCCGAGGGAAAAAAGTTAGAACGACATGAAGATGCAGTCGTTGGTGGTGGTAAAACAGGAGGAAAAATTGTCTTGAGAAAGGAATCAAAAGGTGCGGTGGGAAAAAAAATGGTCGAAGTGGATCGGCGACAAAATCGATTCTCTCTGTTAGAATCGGAATCAGATGGGTCAGAATCGGAGTTGGAGACTGATACTGGGGCAGTGGTGGAAGAGTTTGTTATTGATAGTAATTTAGATCCAGTTCAAAATTTGTTGAAAAAGTCGCAAGATTCATGTGACGGTGGTGTGAATGCGACGAAGCGAATTTCTAAAAAGGATGATGTTAAAACTAAATCGGTAGACAATCAATTGAAAACACAAAATACTGGTGGAAGGAGGAATGTGATTCGAGGATTTAGTAATAGGTATGAGGTTTTGCAACCTGAAACCAGTGACGAAGAAAATGAATCTGCAGGGGGTAATACATTATCGATAAAAAGCGTCATTAATGAAAGAATCGCGGTGAAGAAACAAAACTCGATCCATCTTCGAAAATCAAATCCTTTCTACCATCTAGAAATGGATTCGGACGATTCGGAAGATGACGACGATGGCGATGATCATGCTGAGAAGAGTCGAGATTTTAAATCTCCAAAAAGTTCTGCTGCTGGTGCCGAAAGCAAGAACAAGAAGAATTCCACGAGAAATAAGAAGAAAAAGTTGAAAAGAAGAAATCAACGAAATGGAAAGAAATCCATTAGTAGCGCCAGTGAAAACGCTGAACACAATACCAAAACAGGCTCCATCGACAACAAAACAGCAGCAGGTTGTGATTCTCTTTACAAGAAATTCGAGATGTCGAAATTAATCGCCAGTACAAGTAGTCCAAGCGGTATTGAGATTACAGATGTTCCTAGGAGTCATAGTAATACGACGCAATCAACACCGGATACGGTTTCGGGGATAATCACAAGAAATCATGTTGATGTTGTTGATGAAGCAACGGGACCAATAATGCATCTTGAAAAGGATTTACGCGATGAATCTGGTCGTGGTGGAAATGAAATTAGTGTAGACGTTGGTGATGTCGAAATTGAGGAGGCCGAAGATATGATGGATGTGGTGGCCGAGGAGTTCGTTGAGTTTCTCGTTAGTGAAGCTACCGGAACTTACGATGAGCATAGCTCTTTGCAACACATGCAGATCAAAACTCAACTCACGACTGCCACATGCTCCCAACTCTCATCTGACATATCACAACCACACTCCCACTGCACAAAGACACTGTAAAAACACCAAATCAAACTATCCCTGAAAAAGTCGACCAGCAAAAAATTTAGTAGCTATCAAATTTTTTAGTATTCGTTATATTCCCCATACATAATGACTGGATTTGCAGTCCACCATGATTATATCCAACCCCATGAGACCATATGGACAAATAGGAACATATTCATATTGTGTCTGTTGTTTGTTTCTTCTAACAAGACACAAACCCTACTAGAATACAGGATCTAAATTTTTTATTTTCTTGCAATCAATACGCTGGGAATGGGGACAAAATCAAATTCACGCAAACCAAAATAGGGACACAACTCTTCACTCAGATACTCTCACACTCAATACTCTACTCTCAAAACTCTCGGATGCGAAATCGAACGACTTCGCATTACAAACTGTCTGACCAGGGACTTCTCCAGTTGCGCTCCGGATCTGCCAAGCTCTGATTGCCTTCTCATGCAGTCCTTAATCCGGCAGTACTGCCTTGCTAATTTTTTTGACCTTTTTTTTCTTTTTTTCAAGATTTTTGGCGATTTTATGGTACAGTAGGCGCGCCGATACTCATACTTAAAGCAAACTTTAATTTGCTTGATTAGAGAAATTTAAAATCGCAAAACTATGCGATATGTATTCCAAGAGTGAAGACAATTCAATGTTGTAATATTATATGTTCATTGATAAATTATATGTTCGTTGGATAATTCGATGTTGTAGTATTATAGTCAATTCTGATACAATAAGAGTGGGTTCACCATTAGCGTGGTA
>Ga0099797_100060_pt1 | contig 60567 bp, 27 predicted proteins | sample Uncmet_Sort48C_1_FD_89871 | JGI IMG/M metagenome (GOLD analysis project Ga0099797, IMG submission 89871) | Marine eukaryotic communities from CALCOFI LINE 67, Pacific Ocean - C012_Sort48C_1 | ecosystem: Environmental > Aquatic > Marine > Oceanic | place: Pacific Ocean: Monterey Bay | collected...
ATGGAAATCTTCAACAGCAATATTTACGTTATGATGCGAATACAGTTTCTACTGCGAAAAAAATGTGGTGGAAGATCAATCATTGACTACATCGATTTGAGTGGCACAACGTAATATACGAATCATCGACAAGACGTACAAATTGAACTACACATAGCATCACTGGTAGACAAAACGGCCGCACGGATGGTAAACATATCTACAAATTTTACGACGAAGCTGTTACGTCGACAGTTCTGGAAACACGAAGCTGATCTATGAATTCCAGGGCTTACGTGTCTGAAAGGTGCACCAAACTGTCAGAATTGTTATTCTGTCGATTCATCTCTGAACAACGCATATCTCTCACACATATTTGACATAGTTTTCCCTTCAAGCACCGGTAGTTTTCGTTACAGGGTGAAGGCGTGCATACGATCCATCCTCGGCGTAGTATAACACAGGGGAAGCAGAAAAGTGGGCGACTTTGACAGTGCACAGATGCATCTTTTGGCTGACAACGATGGCGTTATGGAGCGTAGCAAATCTGCAGGAGGCAACTCTGGTATGTCATATGATGGGTATGAGTTCAACGAACATTGGCTCGAATATCCGTCGTCAGACCCGGAGACAAAGGTGGGCAAATTGTTTACGGACAAGGCCATAGAATCGGCGGAAAAAAAAGGATTACGTCCCAGACGTTATGGTATACGTGGCGGAAAAGGATGGTACCCGACAAAGGGGTATGGAAAAAATGATGGTGATCTGGTTCCGAAAAAAGGATATGGAAAAAATGATGGAGATCCGGTTCCGAAAAAGACTGATGAGTCTTTGGACACACAAGTCAGAACTCATCGAATGTGCGGAAAAAAAGTTTAGTGATCGTCCGGGCTGGTGCCCCAGCATCACAGACCTCGCAAACACAGTGCGGCGACACTCAAGACTTAGATCCTGGTATCCAGGAATCGAAAACGAAACCACGTGGATTCGTGGTGTGCTCCAAGCACATTACTTCCGCGGGAGTAACAAAGCAGATGATCGTGTTAACTGGTATAAGCAGTGAACAACGGCGAACGGTCGGAAATGGAGCAAGTCGCGGGCGTGGATGGAATAACGCATGTGTGGATCTCGAAAAGGAGAGCGTCATAGGCGGTCATGACTGGAATGCACGTGGCAAAAGGATGAGGGATGCACATCTGCAACAAAGCGTTATGTCGTGTTCCGTGTTTCGACAATATCTGGAAATGGTGGAAATGGCTACGAAGAGGAGCGAAATTAACGTGGAAATCGGTAAAGACAGCACGCATGCACAACAGTGAATGGTAGTACTATTTGGTAGTTACGTAAAAGAATAACACACTTAATTTTCAATGCTGAAGTTTTAAAATTTTCCGATTTTTGAAATCATTTGGGTTGAGATACGAAGTAGAGTGATTTCAGATCCGTCTCAAAACTCCCGTGAGGAGCTTTTGCGGATGGACAGCACTTACTGCGCTTCACTCTACTTGCTAGATGTGACAGTGTATAGCTGTAAACGGTCTGTAATCATACTTCAAAAGCCACATGGAGTTGCAGTTGTATCTCTAACATACATTTCAAGGATTATTGAAACAAAATAAAAATCAGAAAAACGAACGCTGACTTGTTCCTGCAAATGACAGTGTGGTTCGCAATTTTTGGCTGGCATCACATGGCTAAACACAAATTTTGAAGCATAATATGAATCGTAATACAGGACACAGTAAATGCATGGATAATCATATTGCACAGCGAACGGCATCAATGTGAAGTACGGCTCAATGCACACGGCAATTTTACATAATGGGGGCTATAGCTGTTACCCTATCGTAGCACATTGTTTTCTTGCGCGGAATAGCTTATTTTTATTTTTCTAATCTAAGTCAACATCTTCTAATTGTCATGCACTTAGTACTGGGCTGTTTATGGCGATGCACACTTCTTTTACTTCCTCGGCCGGCAACATATCATATCATTTTTGTTTCTCTCATGGCAGAATGCAGAGCAGTCTACATACTCATGTTTTCATACGAACGCATAAATAATGAGCTTTTGCAAACGCACTAATACACTTTCACGGCAGCATTTGGCGTCACAACGGGTTCAGTTGAAACGTCCTCGTCGAGGCATTGAAAGTATGATCGGATTTTTACTTTTCATCATGGTTCAATAAGATTACTAATTTTCAAGATCTGGTTATGGAATTAACGAACAGGAGTTTCGTGGGCCCATTGGTGGACTGGAAACATATATGGCAGCAGTTGATCACAAAGAGTTCATCATCAAAGAACGAAGTTGTCAGTTGGCAAATTGGGTAGTGTAGCGATCCATGAGGTAGTGCAAAGGAGTTTTAGCTGGAACTGTCTTTGCTGAACTTAGTATAGTGACTGGTGCTGCTACTCTGGGAAATGGAGATTCATGCTGTGAGTTATCGAAATGCTCCCATTTATGGTGTCCTCAAAGTGGACTATACTAGTGTAGGGACACGATTTCTCACCTATGACCTCGGTTTCTCCGCCGAATTTGTGTACGTCCTGCGGTGTTTGCTGGCTTCGTTTCTAAGTGCAGTGTACAGCTACGCACACCGTGGGGCGAAAGAAGTGTGACGTATGACAAAAGACTGTCGACCTCAAGTGGAGGTTCCTGTACTGTACTGTACTGTACTAAATTCATGAATCATTGACTCATCATCCATCCAATTTCAAAAAATGACGTGTGTTTTCGCAAGGGTTATCGCAGTGGTTTTCTTCGTGCCAACATTGAGCATTGGCATTCGGACGCAAAATGTGAATTCGCCTATATCCGTGATGTATGTGTCTCATTCTGAGCCTGAGACTAGTCCTACCAATTCTCGTGACAAGGAGCCGAATAACCCGGAGCACAAGCCGCATATTCTGGAGCAGAACCCGAATGACCCGGAGCCTAAACTACAACAACCAAGACCTACCAGTCCTGGACGCAGACGTAGAGAGGCGTTTTATTGCGAGGTCCCTGGAGAAAGAAATAGCAGCTCAAGTATTATTACGGACAGCCGTTTCTGCGAGGCCTGGAGTGATGTGAGCGGTTTCCTCGACCGGAATGGTGGTAGTGAAAAAAGCCAAAAGGAGTCTATTCACCCTGTCGATCAGGGCAACCCCTATGGAGTCTCCTCACCCTGTCCCGCTGATCCCATCAAACCATTATCAGTACAAACTGGAACGACAAACCCAGACCATCCAGCACCTGCTTCGCCAACAACGTTCGCCAGGCTGAAAGGGTTGCCACTGCAACAGCCATTGTTACCAGCGTCATCGGCGAAGAAAGCTGAGGAAAGCACTTCTGGTCCCGAAAATCGCACTGGTCCACATGGTCACGGTGCCTGCAATCCTTCAGGCCCTGTCAACAGTAGTCCACCTGTAACTGACGCCACAGTTTCTGGCAGTAATGGTCGCGCTGGGGTGGAAGGAAAGAACGAGACTACTGATTCTTTGACTTCTATATCTTCGATGTTGGCAAACATTGCAAATACCAGTCCGGCTGCTGCCGCCACAGGTTGTGCGATCGACACGTCTCTGCTCGGTACGTCTCTGCTCGGAACTCGAAGAAGTACATCGAAGAGACACAGCGCAACACGGCGAGTGGTGTCCACCGTCCAACAATATGATGTTGCGTACTCTGAATCCAACTCTCGGACGCCCAGCAGACCCTCCACGCCCGCGTTCACAACTAGACTCCAGGGCCTGACGCAAAACTAAATGTTGAAGTGCTGTTCTGACTAGCGGCATGCCCAATCATTCAATTACAAAAGCCTGAGCCTTTGTAAACCAAGACTAAGACTTAAATTCCGTTTCTGAACCCGATTTTGATTTACGGCTGTCAATCTTTCTCGGAAAACTGCATATGATATCCAATCTCTGCAACTCCATCCCCAGGCATGATCAGATTATGATACTAAGTGACAGCTGTCAGTCGACTCTTGGAATAATTCGAATTCATAATAACCGTGTTTGAGAAAAATTACATTTTCTGTGTTTTACCAAATGATATGGCCACTTGGCCAAACAGACCAGCTAAAAGTAGAATGCCGGATGGTAGTTGTTTGTCCTGGCCTTTCGAAGCTGTAATAGTACTGTATGCCGCTGTGATTTCTTGCGAAGTCGTTATCGTGTGTTTAGTGTGTTGTTCCTGGCCGGTCAAATTCCTTATACAATTTTTTGACAGAAGATAATTTCGAAAATGCCATTTTCCATGTCGTACAAACGTTGATTGTGCGACAAAAAAAGCGTTAGTTAGTTATGAGGTGTATCATCCCGCGACCTGGCCATTCAAGAATTTTTCGTGGGTCAAACCCGTTCAAACCCCAACCAACCAATTTGAGATTGGTCAGCAATCTCAATAATGGAAACCCAGCCCATGGCATCATAGTATCAGAATTTGAGATTGGTCAGCAGTGTCAAATTGTCTGAAAATCTTTCCATCAGCTTGATATTGATTTAGACATGTCAAGAATTTGAATCGAATCAATGATCATTGAAACATCGAAAAATAAAAAAGGCTTGTTTGCAACTTCTCAATGTCGATAATCGTGCAAAATCTGACAATCTGAGGTCTCTCATGGTATTTTCAGAGTTTTGTGGAAAAACCCTCTATGACATTATTTTTTGAAGTATCCTCATTGAAAATTGAAATCGTGATAAGTTTTTTTTCGAGAGCATTATCCAGGTCTTATGGAGTTCAGTTTCAATGTGGAGCCGTGCTGGTGTCATCCTGCGGCCTTTCTGTTACAAAATTGTTAGATCTGATAATGATTCTGAGTCAGAGTGATGTAAACCATGTCAATGAACTTTCTGACATGACAGATTGAGATATCATTTATAGCAGCAGTTCAGAATGATGCAAAGCCGTTTCTCAAAAAAAATTATTATCCTGACGTGTTTTCATGACAAGTAAATCCTGATGCGTTTCGGGAGCCAGGTATGAGTAAGTGTCGATGTCAGTGTCCATGTTAGCAGCAGCAGTGTTCCGTTTGGCTTTTTTTCGATTTTTTTTTTCAGATAGATGCGAGAGAGTCTGAGACGCAGAAACATTGCAAAATAAGAGACTGAGAAGAGTCAGGAGTTGGATTGGCATGTGGGCGCGATATTTGCCTACGTGGGGAAATATACACACATATCACACAGCGTCATATCACATTGCGTCATATCACACAGCGTCATAATAAACGGGCGAATAAGTTACCAAGCACGATTCCGGCATGTCGTCGGCCATACCTTCCATTTCATTGCCATCAAAAAAATATCGCAGATATTTCCATTGCCATCAAAAAAAAAATCGTAGATATTTCCATTGAATGATTCACCGCAGGAATACTGGAATTGGAGTCATACCATTGATTTGTAAAACTGAAAAGCGCAATCTCAAGTCCTAAATAATTTGAATTACGTCTCTTACAACGAAGCTCTGTACTCATACCCCATGCGAAATTAACCGGATGCGATCTCATGATTCAGATCTACCAATATTATCTGAATCAGTGATCCACCACTACAATTAAAGACTCGTCACTCCTTAGAAGCCTCCTTAGAGTCGATTACTAAAACTTAAAGCAGCTCCTCGGACCTTAGGCTTATTACCTTGAATGAATATCTTGAACGAGGTGAAGAAATATCTTGAATGAAGTGAAACAGATCCTCCGGTTTTCAACCCTTTGGGCCTTTCGAGAAGAACACTCTGAAAAGCTCATCTGACGTCATACCTTAGCGAGGCCCGTAGTCTCGGACCGATGCGATTAGACTGCGAGTGATATCTGTCTCAAATTTTTTGGTGAGCAAAATCATTAGCGAAGTAGCAAGCCGTATTGATAAACTTAATGTAGACAGTAGAGGTCGTGTCTTATCCTCATTCCGCAAGGGTATACTCTTCGATACCAACCAGTTTCCCCTGGTAGTATACCAACCAATTTATAAAGTATATAGTCGACAGTCTGAGTTAAAGTATGCCATTTAAGCGACTTTTTCCTCTGTGGTAGCAGTCTGATTTAGATGCCAGTCAGTTTCTCAAACGAATTTCTTATCTGATTGTATGTGGGTGTTTCTTGATAGCCCCAAGTTGTTTCTTTGAAAGTATCTCCTGGCCTGATAGCCCCGCCTCAAGCAGTCTCTTTGCAACCTGAACTGATCACCTAGTTCTCTCATTAACGAAAGAGTCTAGACTTCTGTATGAATTGTCACCTTTTCGGATTTTCTATGTTTCAGTTATTCCGCATTCCATTCTAGCATTTTGATCATCTAGCGGTCGTCTTGAATCTCGGTCTCTGCCAAATGATTGCGGCGGTATTACTATTTTGCCACTGCTAGAGTATTCATCAATTCTGTACGCATATATTGCACGGAGTTCAAAACTTCAAAAAGCCTCGACAAAGTGAATGGCTCTCGGTGAGTGCCGCGGCGAAAATTTTGAGGGGCGATTTTGATTGAGTCTTGTTCTCTCCATATAGCAAATTGCTAAGTAATGACAAAATCTAAAACTTGAACTTGAACAGACTGTTCTGGCCTTCTAATAGAAGTTCAAGTTCTATCAAAAAAAAACTTTCGGAAAAAGTCAAAACCTAGTCTCCAAAGTTCTTTCGTAAAGATGGTCGTCAAAGTTCTGGCCGTTTTCCATGCGACATTTCACGTTGCAAGAGGCAAGAGTCTTCTAGCTCTTGATCCGGGTAATATCACAAACACAACGCATTCGCGTTTGGATCGTGTCGTCGAACCCCCAGGCGTACAGAAGCATGTGATGCGACAGCATGGTATGCGGCAAAAGCTTGTCACGCAGCAGCATTCCAGGCAACCCGGGACCCAGCTCTTGCAATTGCCAAGAACATTCCCCGAATTACAGGAGCAAATGCAAAGTAAAGAAGTGCGTCCGTCCCCGCCTCCACGCCCAACGCCAGCAGATCTCTTGAGAGGCGTCGTGGCAAAGAAAATTCAAGCTGGCAAAACAACAACAAGGAAATTTGGAAGTGGTACTGTACTGGAAAGACAGAAACCCGTTGTGCACGATTCTAGTACTATTGCGTCTGTGACAAATAACGCCGAGACTCGGCCCAGTGAGGCTCATGGTAATCACGAAAATTTGAAACCCAGTGAGCATACTAATGTCCTCGTGGTCAACATTCCCACTCCGGAATCTTTCACTCCGGAATCGTTACGGGTCCAGGAACAAGGAGTGACGGCAACACCACAAGGCAAGGGTTTCCGCGGTAGCATAACTAAGTCTGGTGCCAGTGCGCCTGGTATTGGGGAGAGTAATACTGCCCCTAGTGCCACCCCTAGGAACTTGAAGAGCGTACCTGTATCGGAATCCGCGAACATGGGCGAAGATTTTGCAACCCCCGCTCCTTTACATCCCCCGCAGAATCCATTCCTTGAGCGGATTTGCAATTTTGTTTTTCCTACGGTAGGCGGAAATCATTTTGAAAACGCAGATCGACCGCAGTCAACTCCTGGCACAGCACGCGGCACAGCACGAGGCGATATTGATGGTAAGTCAACTGATATTGATGGACACAGACTTCCAGCCTGGCGGCCTTCTTCGGTACAACAAAGCTCACGGCCTTCTTCTATGTGGGCATCATTGACATCCTCCAATGGCAATGTTTTCTCTATGCAACAAGACATACAGGGGCGTCCACTTTCTTCACGTCCAGTTTCTTCACGTCCAGTTTCTTCTCGTCCTGGAACCTGTCAGACACCCAGTGGCAGTCAGATAGGAGAAAAGTGGGCTTCTCTATTCCAATGTCGTCCAGGACCAGGACAAACTGGGCCTGGACAAACCGGACCTCCGGAATGTAAAAACTCTCCTCGGGAAAAAAAGTTGGCTTGTCAAAGATGGGGAATTCCAGTGCAACAACCGTTAAGTCCAGAAGCCTTGCATCAACTCGTCACAAGGCATTTACCGCAAGCATCAAAAGACTCAAATGTTCCTTGGTCCAGTAACTACTCTCCAACAAATTCAAGGAAAAACAGTTCTGATCTCTCTGATCATCACAATCATTCGAATAATCCTATCAAGCCTGCTGGTCTCGCGCCCCTGACACCCAGAACAAATGAAAGGCAGAAGGCTGCAGCGGCAATCAAGAACGCGATGCATGGAAACGGACGTAGAGAACATCCTGATGACACAAACAGGAGTACTTTTCAGAATAATGGTGAGAATGGGTCATCACGCACAACCATGCTCACAGGCAAAGACGCAATACAACTTCTGAAAGCTCATCCAATGCCTCCGGTTCCCCGGCCACCGCCCTGTTCTCCAAGTAAAGCAGTTGTGGAAAGCCTGTTATCACCCAAAACTCAGAAATTGTTAGCCGATATTCGGAATCAGTTGGCTGCTTCTGGTGAGGAAGATGTGGAGAATCTTGGAAGAGTACTATCGGGAAACGCAATGCCCAGCGTTAATACTGTCGGAAAATTGCGGTTTGTGTCTGACTCTACGAATTCAGGTAACTTTTCAGGTTTAACTAGGTGTCCTGTTGGCGGACATTGGTCAGATTTTCTGCATGATTTGGAATCGACACAATTGCCTTCGATTGCGGATTATCATCCAGAGTCATCGGAATCGCCGGAACGTGGAGAGAATGATGGGCCACCACCTGAAGCGTGGTGGCGTGATTTTCTTCCTGCCCTAGAAAATTCTCTTGCCCCGATGGTTCTCGACAGCAGTTCAGCGAATGAAATGGAGAACGACGAGCATGGCCCACGTATCGACTGGCAAGCATTGGCTGTAGCTCGGTGGGAACACGATATAGCGAAGTTCAAAAAAAACCCGTGTTCGACGTCAAGGCAACTCCCCAGTCTATTGACAAGTCTCGAAACAGGGGCTGGCTGCACAAATGAAGTTTCTGAAGTCTTCAAACAGGCGCTTCAAGAAGAAACAGTTCCTCCAAAAGTTAGTAGCAAGAAGAACAGTTCCGAAGAACAGTGCCCTTGGGGCAGAAGCAGACCAGCGACCGCAAGTTACACCATTGACAAGCACCCGTTTCCACATGATAGAATGACGTATGGAGAAACAACAAAAGACGTATTAGCCGCTGCTGACGCTGCTCTAAATCTTCAAACTGAGAATCTTCCAGATTCTCTTGAGTCTCCTCGTCCCCACAGTGTTCCGCATCCGCCCGGTTATATCCCTCCGCCGCTTTCTCCATGGGAGAGGTCGAAGGCAAGCAGGAACGCTAGCAAGAGTCAGAGTCCAAAGATCAGGCGGGTCAAGTCCAAAGTTCAGAGCGTGGTCAATGAAACGACCGTCCAAAGTCCAAGTTCGAGCTTTTCAAATACTACAAATACAAGTGCGGGTACCACGAGCGGTCTTCCCACACCCGAGACTTTCAGGAGACTGGGCGATGAGTCAGGCTCAGCGCTCGGCGCGAACGACGAGCCTGCGTTCAAAACCGCGCATCCAGATCCGACAGCCAAATTATTCAGTGATGCGACTGCTGCGGCTAAGGCTGACATTGTATCCAGCAGTGCAACGTTGCACCTTAGTAACTGTTCGCCAATCAACAATGCTGGCATGAGTCCTACTCCCCCTATTCCTATTCCCCCTATTCCTACTACCCCTATCAGCAATATCATTAATAAGGCGACTCTCCTTCCTCCGGTGAAAGCGCGTCACAATGACGATCTCAAGATCGAGCATGGTCATCAGAGCTCCCCCCACAGTGACGGTCACCAAATCTCCCCCCGCAATGAGTTGAACCCGAAGCATCCAGCTTCTCCCGTCAGGACCCCGCCGCTAGTACTTCGCGGCGAATAAACTCGGGGCCAGTGTATTGAAATCAATCGAAGGTATTTCACTGAAATCTGACCAATCGAAAGTAGTTAACTGAAATCACTAAAAAAACAATTGAAGGTTGTCGATTTCTGGATGTATCATATCATGCGAGTTTCTGGATTTCTGATGTAGTTGACAGTAATTATTGTCCTGAACTTCTGATGTAAATGCTGTACCGATATCCTCCGAGTCAACCTGTTTCCAGCGAAATAGTCACAGTGGTCTGTGATAATCAGACTCACAGTCATCCGAGGGCTCTCTCAATTTGTTGTAATTCAATTCCTGACTAATTCTAGACTAGTAGACCAGAGTCTGGCTGTCATTCGTGAAACCGTAAACGGTAAACCCATCATCAAAACTCAAGTCGGAAATATCTGAGTCCTGATAATTTCATGAACAAAAAAACCTGAGCTATATACCAGAGCAGTTTACTGTTTCCGAAGTCTGTGCTTCCAATTGTTTTCCATTCCCTCGGCAGTCGTTTCAATCTATTTTTCCAATTGAAATTCATTCACTTCAAGAATCAAGATGTTTCTACTCTCAGAATTAATTGGCAATTGAAGCGTCTTGCCATTGATCCAACACCATGTCACCATTTCCTTTTCATCAGGAAATCCGAAACTTAAGGCTAAGCAGATGCTAAGCCAGTAGTATACTGTTTTTCTTGCCAAGACGTGACGTTCCAGTGATTGTGACAGCAGTCATGTACGTCAGTGAAGTAATGTCAAGTATTGTTTCAGTAATGTCAAGTTTATGCAAGACTCAGTATGTTCCTGTTTCTAAAAAATAATCGATTTCGTATGAGTCGTATCAGTATTCTGCATTGTGAAATGCAAAAATAAAGAAGTCTCCTCTAGTATTTGCAATCGAAACTCCGAATCGAAATCTCGGGTCCGAGGATCAAACCCCGTACAGTACAAACCATTCTCATTAAGAATTTAAGTCGATTCGAGTCATTATCCAGCAGTGTAGCGACGATAGCCCCATTCTCTCATTGCGGGCGTTGTATCTGTCGGCTAAAAAAAATAATTCCAAGACAGAACTTACAAGCAACGATCTTAAAATATTTCAGACGCATTCCAGTCTACTAAGTTTCTGAGGTATGGAGGAATCACAGTGGCCAAGATGAGCATTGTGAGGCGCACGAGGAAAACGGTCAATCAAGGGAGTGCCCTTGGGGTCTTTTTTGTAGTATTCAAGTCAAAAGCCAATTTGAATTCATTTATCAATTGGTCTTGTGCACCAGTGGGCCATGATTATCGATTCATAATCATTATGGCTCTATAATTAATGCAGAACAATGGCCACTCAGCCAGCTTGCAGATCAGGTTCTCAGCCAGCTTGCAGATCAGGTTCAGTTAATCCAAACTTTTGGACCAAAGGTTGATCCTTTTCTTTACGCGTAAGGAAATCCTGTTTCGTTTTGTGACAGTTGAGTTTGTTTGAAATTTCCTGATGTGGTCATCTTAAGCCATTTCTCTCAAGAAGTGTCCTGATGGCAGATGATTATTGTCATGATAGTTTCAAAGTAGTAAGTCGATCTCCAGAGGCCAGACGACATTTGGTAACTTGGTTCATTACAATGCTTCAAGTCAATCCAGTGGGTCAGCCCGAGATCAATGTTGAATGTGACAGTTCTGATTCTGAAATTCTCATGGTGTGTTCGATCAGTTTTCATGGCTCTTTTGGTGCTCTCGGTTTTCATGGCTTTTTTGTGCGATCAGTTTTCAAGAAAGTCTCACAGGCAATTTCTGAATTTCGAGGGATATCTTAAGTGCATTGCATAGCCGGCTAATTGTGCAGAGTCTCAGTCTGTTGGATTAGCATTCGACTTTTTTCATGTTTTTTGGCTGCGCAGAGCGATCATATTTTCCAATTTAGAATTCTCCATCAGATACCATCATATGTCGTCAGCAACTTGACAATTCCGACGGAAACCTCAGCAGAGAAAAAACTTGGAGTGTACATGGGTCTTTGGATCCCATTCTTCTTTTGATTATTATACAAGTTTCGTAATGCCCGGAACCCCTTCTACAGTAACAGTTTCGGGAGAAAGTTTCTAATTAGTTTTTTCCTATTGAATTCGTTTCTGAAGTAAGTACATTAAGTACCCCTATAGCCAAAGTAGTTTTCGAATGGATCCTGATGTTTCGCCCCGTAAAATAGCGATTCTTATTTCTAAATGTGATCTTCTCTTCTTTGTGGGAGTTTTTCTGCTTTGGATTAATCATTACAGCCATTGTTCAGTGTGACTCGCCGATGTATATAATCCGTCGGCGGTATCGTTGTCAGTGTGAACGATCCTGAGTGTCAGTTTCAAACTTTCGACTTTCATTTTTGGCAACGTTTCTGAGTCTAGATTATCTCCAATGAATTATGATCGTCGATTATCTCCAAGAGTCCCCCGAGGGAAAACAGAAAGCCTCTGCTTGGATTAATTTTTCGTTTCGGACGACGTTTCTATACGGTTCTGAGTTCATATCCCGTTGGAATCCATTTCACATCCTCTTGGAATCCATAGTCTGATCTTGATCCTCTCTTTTTGATTTCCATTGTTGAGAGGCATAACGTTTCTGATATATCCTAATTCTGAATTCATACCCCTGTGTTACAGAGTATTGTCACAGACTGGAACTCAGTCTGATTTTGTGTCAATTGTCGTTTTTCATTTCAGATTTTTGGACGATTTCAATACGCAAAATCTTCAAAGATGGATCTGTGTTTTGACAAGTTACATCTGAAATTTTCGAGGTTTCTTCGTATGACAATGTGGTTCCATTCTACCGTATCTACGCTAGTCAGACTCAATATGGTTCTACTACGAAGCTCCATTCTAAGTTCCATTCTCGTGACAATGACGACAAAGACAAAGGCCACAATGGCAGGCAGTCCAAACTTGAAGAAGCAGCAGTCAACGGAAATGCTTCCGTATCTTGGAAACAGGGGCTGCCATAGGAATAAATTTCTGAGTCTGGTATGTGATAATCATGCCTTGAATTATTCAATGAATAACGGTGCAGATTCATCAAGCACAATGTGGGAAAATGTCGTCCGGTTTGAATCTAAAGTTCAGGAAAACTGTAACTCAGGTACGAAATCAGATTCATTGTGTGATACGAATTTTGGTGCCACTACTCCACGTCTAGGAAGTAGACTCAGAGCGAACACGACGCCTATTTCGCCGTGTCGATCCTCGAACACGGACGCTATTATTTCAAGTCTAAGTTCTCCACGTCGATCCTCGAACACGAGCGCTACTTCTCCACGTCGCTTCTCGAACACGAGTGCCACTTGTCCACGTCCACCCTCTAACACGAATCCGATTTCTCCACGTCGATCGACTGCTACTCCACGTCGATTCTCGAATGGCACTCCGAGTCCGCGTGGACCAAGTAGATCCAACAACACGAATAGCCCCATTGGGCTCCCCAGTACACCCACTTTATCCCAAAGATCGAATATCATCGACATAATCGCCAGACGGAAGGGTTTGGATAAAGACAATCTCATTGACCACCCGAGCAATATTGCCAATGAGAACAATTCAAATTGCAACAATGATATGAGCAGTGTTAATGACGATGATTGCCATTTCCTGGCCGGGCGTTCTCTGCTACCCCCCAATACTCCGAAGGAAGGGTTTAGCAGTCCGAGAAAAATTTATTCTGATAAGGGAGTCGTTGGTGAGAAAATACCAAATGCTATCATATCTTGTGCTCAGATAAGTGAAAGAATATCTGCTGAAAGAATATCTGCTGACGAAAGATTGATTGACATAAAGAGTTTACACAGGAACTCATTCATCCATTCTGGACACAGTGAGGACGTTGAGGGTAACGCTGTCAGGTTTGAGGGCAACGCATGTGCCAGTTTAATCGTAGACGGTGACTGTGAAGGCAATATCAATGTGTCTAGCACTATGGTGACTGCTGACAGTGCTGAGAAAAAAGTGGATGACAGTGCCGAGAAAAAGCCGGATGACAGTGCCGAGAAAAAGCCGGATGACAGTGCTGAGAAAAAAGTGGATGACTCTTTGAGTGGGACCGCAGATACAGACTCTTTTAGTAGTGTCACCACAACCAATGCGGGCTCCAGTTCTCTCAGTGGTAATTCTCTTAATGGTTCTAATTCTCTAAGTGGTGTGGCGAATGACGCTTCTGTGCTGGCTTCTGCTCTGCCAATGCCAAGTCCCACAATCAGTCGTCAGTCAACAACGGGCAGTGACCTCAGTTGCATTGTGGCAACCGATGATCATAACTATCCCGGTGATACTCCCGGCAATCACCCCATCAAGACAAATTGTGACGATGACGCAGCTCATGGTGAAAGTGATCAGAATCTGGATTTAGATTCCAAACACAATCACTCTAGTAACAGAGCTGTCAGTGTTGATGACTCCGTGATCAGTAGAAACTCACTTTCTAACAGTGACGGTCCTAAGAACACCGACAGTCCAAAAATCTCCAAAAAGCCGAAAGATTCTTCTTCCAGTCCAAAGAAAGTTGACCCCATTTTGACGCGTAAGGCAGGGCCTGGGACTATTGCGAGTCTTAAACGACGCTACGAAAAAGAGTTACTAAAACAGAATCTGAAAACAGAAGAATTGCGACACTACCAGGGCCGCCGTCCTGATAAGGGCGGATCGCATTCAATGCCGGCGAGTGGACGTGGAAGATACGCAACTGTAAATTTTTTTGAACAATTAACGCAGGATAGACAGAATAAGGTTGTGGAAAACAAGTTCGTAGAAATTCAGAAGAGGGGACAGAGTCTAAGATCAAAAAAAATACTTCCCTTTAATAACTCCGATTTTGTTAATGATGATTCTCCGCGCCCGACGAATTCTCAGTCAAGTCCGAATTCTCAGACGAGTCGAAATGGAGGACCGGGCCCAGAACACCATGAGTATGGCGCTGAGCGAGAGCTGAACTATGATCCCAAATTTGAAAGTCCTAAATTTGAAGTCGAGGTAAAATCGGGATTTCAGGAACTAGAATTGCCAATAGGATTGCCGACGTTGATGCGCAGTAACAGTAGTTACCAGGGTCATTTATTAGGGCATGGCAAATTGGTGACAACAAGAAGCTCCAATTTGTCCAGAAACAACTCGAGAGAGATCAGAAGCACCTCTAGAGAGATGATTAGGAACTCTTCCAGAAGTAATTCCAACTCTAGAGAGATGGACTTCTTTGAACACCAACAAACAGGCTCATCTCGAGACTCATCACCTCGGCTTAGTGGATCACAAATGGATTATTCATCTCGAGACTCTTCACCGCGGCAAAACGGTAGGTCACAAACAGACCTGATACCTTGGCGAAATACTGGATCCCAAATTGAAACAGCGAGTTCAAGCTTCACCCAGCGCCAAACCGGAAATTTGCAGTTTGCAAGTTTCTCAAAAGTCGATAAACGGCCGGAGAACATCGACGCAAGGCAGCTGGCCCAGGAAAACGAATTCAGAAAATTGCGGGAAAAGTTTTGGTCTCTGAATAAGAATGCTTCTTCATCGTCGCTGACTAAGAACGCTTCTTCATCGTCGCTAACTCAGGCAGAAGATTCTCAGACAACAGAAAGTCAAACTTCCACAAGTCAGACGGCAGAAAGTGAAAGTCGGTCTGCAAGTCAGAGTCAATCTCGGACTCGGAGCAGGAAAGGGACTTCAGACATTGAATTGGATAAAGGACTTAGTAATCTGGAGTCTTCGAACGCCAGGTCTCCAGTGGGAGCCGTGAGCTTGGCTCCAATACTACTTGGAACAGAGAGTCAGGCCCAACCTCTATTAGATTCGGCACGAACTACCAACGTTGACGACGAGTCCAAGGCGGAAGAGAGACTCATGAAGTATTCCTATGCCCGCAAAGAGAACTGTGCAGCAGAGCCTGGAAGCAGCAATAAGGCCGATAGTAGCGATGTGAATAAATGGACTAACTACGCAACTGTTAGCGTCGGTCTCGCCAGCAATGCAAAAGAGAAAAGACCTGTGAAGAATTTGAAAAATAAGAAATCATCATACTCATCGAAATGGAACCAACTCGATGCAGCGCCATGGAGTCGGCCTCCGAGTGGAGATATTTTACCGGTTATCACCCCGTGATTCGTTTGTAGTAATTATCCAAACCTAGCTGGGCGTAAGTGTAGCTTAGCTATATTTGACGTGCTGTTCGCAAGTATTATCCGTAATATCATAGCTTCACAATAGTTTCATAAGTATCCGATCAAGATCAACGCCGTCAGGAGTCTGTTGACCGACGGGACGCTTAAGTTTGAAAACTCACGAATAAAAATGGCATAGTTTTTTTTTCGGACGCGTTTCGACGGGGGCCACGATGTCATAACAGTTTTGGTAGTTCATAACTCATCCAAGAAGTTTGTTGGTGAATGAAAAAATCTTTTTAGCTCACAGAAAGTGACTCAGTGAGGCTCAGTTTGTGACAGTGTATCAGCTGAGAAATTCCTGGCAAGTGAGAGTATCCGTCGTTCATCCGCCGCTCATGCGACGGTCTCCGTCGTTCAAGTGAGAGTCTCTGCTGACGTTGAGACAAGATTTGCGAGTCTCCGTTGACGCTCATTTCAAGTGAGAGTAAGTTTACGTTTCTTAAGTGAAATCTGATGTGGATTTTCTCCGTTTTACTACATGAAAGGTGTTCGAATCGTGTGAAATTTAGAGGTGTTTTCGGCTTCACTATCTGACAAGAGCAAAAGTCCTCAGATTCGGCCTGTCATTGACATTGGTATTTTCATCTGCATCATAATCATTTTGATTTTTCTTCATAACATAACGAAACTTTGGCCGTAGCAGAGGGGGGAGCAAAGCGCTTTTCTGTAAACCGACTGAGCGAGAAAAAAGGTCCCTAATCTTCTGATGCATACCGTCCTACACATCATCCATGATTTTTCAACAAGTTAATTTTGTAAACTGCCAATCTTTCTCCCAAAACAATATTCTTCGTTGAATCTGATACAAACAGTGACACTCATCGTAAATGAGAGTAAGTTATCATTTGAGATGGAGATGATTGTCGTTTATTGTTGTCCAAGTTTATTATTTTTGAGCCCAAGTCCCGATATGCTGAGTCGATCTATCTACTTCCTAATCTATTAATTTCCTAGCAAATATTCGCATTCCCTCATCTTCCTATTCTTCAACGGAACCCTAGTGACTCCTAATCTATTCTTCCACCCTAGTCCAAATCTATTCTTGCACCCGTGGAAGGCATTGTCCGAATTCAATCTAGTATTCTTGAACCCACCAAATCCGAATCTGCAGTCTACTGTTACACAGACAGCCGCAGTCAAGTCCAAAGCAGATTCATTATTTCAATTGTATGATTTCTCAAACTTCTCAGACTTCTCCAGCCCCTGTAAAGTGATGATTACCCAATCTATCATGTCTCATACACCGTGAATAGTGGCACAGGATTGGCGCCCGTATATCAGCATCATTAATCTATCATGCCTTATCAGATTTTTCTCTTAACCTAGATTCCTCTAAAAGAGGAGTCTAATTTTTCTATAGGTTCGTTTCTTATGTATCAGTATCTGTTTATCGTTGCTTATGTATCTGTTCATCGTTTCTTAAATTTGAAAAAAGTTTTTTCAAATTAGTTTTCAGTAGTTTTCAGCATTAGTTTCAAACTTTTTTTCCAACTCAGATGATGTTTCTAGATGGTCTTATTATAATTGTTCTTAATGATGTTTCGAATTCAATCTAGCCCTAAGTTAAGTAGCAGTTTTATTTTCCAGCATTTTATTGAATGATAGTCTCCCTGACAAGTTTATCTCTGAAAACGAGTGAAACGTCCATCCCTGACAACGAGTTGAACGTCGTTCAATCGTTCAAAATGTCAGATTTGGAGTTCTCAATCTGAACAGACCCCATCTCAAATTCAATCTGCTCAAATTCAATCTGAGATTCAAGAACTGTTCTGTCCGATTTCCGATTTCGAAATCCTCAATTAAGTAGGTTTTCAGTGTTGTAAGCTACCATCGTTTAACATGCAAGAAAAAGTAATTGTGACTCAAAAAAGTATTTGAAAAGTCTGTTCCTGATCAGATTCATCATGATGGTCAGACTCAAAATTGAATTTGCCGTGGTTTCAAGTTTCCTCTTCGGAAACATTTTCCTCTTTGGAAACATTTTCCTCTTTGGAAACATTTTCCTCGTTGGAAACATTTTCCTCTTTGGAAACCTTGTGCAATACACGGAAGCACTGACAGCAACTGCCGACGTTCTATCCAAGGAGGAGTTGACATTGTTCCGAATGCCGCCCGGCGCGATACACCCCCAACCGTGGGGCAATTATAATAATATCAAAAATGGAGCTACAGTAGTGCCACAACTGTTGGCGGTGGCGCCACAAAAACCGGCAATGTCAAAGCAAGGAAAATTGACAGGTCCTATGCCCCCTTTCATCGGATCTGGCAAGTTGACGGCGACATCACCAGTCGAGCCATCGTCGTCGTATCAGATGCATCGCCCGGGATCAGCGATGTATCGGCCGGGCCCGATGGGTGCGGCAATGTTAAGTCGTGTTCCACAATATGGAGCACGCCCAGGCTCAGCAATGCCCAGAAGTAGTACTCACAGACTGAAGATTCAGCAAAAGTCTCCTGGACAGAAACTTAGTCTAAGTACACAAACGGACGGATCTGGATCATTCGGAAGTAACAGTTACTCGAGTCATAGTACCAGTCCAGAAAGAACCGCAAGGCTCAGTCCAACCGGACTGGCTGAGAGACGAAGTCCAATCGCGGGACGCGACACGGCTGAGAATCCACCCACGGGAAGTCCAATAATAGCCGGGAAGCTGCAGGCCGATCACACCGAGAGGTTGCAAATCCTAAATAGCTTTTCTAGTAGACCGCAGAGTGCTATTGGAAGTCTGGGCAGTTTTTCAGGCAGACCACAAAGTGCAAGCCCTGGAGCGAATCCAACTCCTGGAACAAATCCTGAAAGAATTGCGATCCTCCAAAGACTTGCGAGAGGGAACTCGCAAAAGCAAGCGTTGCTGGCCGCGCAACAAGCATCGTCGGATAAATTTGAACAAGCGTTATTGTTAGCGCAACAAGAATCAAATAGAGAATCGTCGAATAATCTTGACTCCAAGACAAATAGTATGCGTGATGTCGTTCATCAACCTAACACAGTTGACCCGGTCATTTCACGTTTACCGGACTATCAAAAGCAACAAAGGAAAAGCTCGTCCTACTATGCTGAAGAGATTCCGCCAACGAGTCCTAGATGTGACAGGAAGACTACTTCAAGTAACACTGCTACTTCTGGTGATCCTTCAAGCACTATTTCTACCAGCAGCAATGCTTCTGCAAACAGCAATAGGCAAGACAATGTTCCCAGCAATGGCAATGCTTCCATTTTGGAAAGAAATGGCAATGCTTCCATATTGGAAAGCAATCTTTCTATTTCAGAAAGAATATTATCAGAAAGAACAATGGAGAGAACATTTTCAGAAAAAACATCGGGAGTTTGCCAAGCACCGGCTTCTGCTACTAAAATTGTTGCGTTATCCGATACCAACAAATTAAATAGGTTTGTGGGTAACCAGCTCAGCCCTTTAGTAGCTCATGACTCGGTTACTGGTCCCCGCGAAGCTTCCGTAGCTCACCCAAGTTCGGCAGTTTCCACGCCGCGTAACTCCAGAGAATTGCAGCAACTCCCGGGTGCTCCACACTCCATGACTCCGAACTCATTGACTCCGAACTCATTGAGGAGAATCCCGGCATTGAACAGCCCTGATCGACCGCGATTGGGCAACCCTGTGAGTCCAGGGCCTGTCGGAGCTCCTCGCTCTAATTTTGGAGCACAGAATCCGAATTATTCTGGCGCCATCGGACAGGAGCACCGCAATAATCTTCTGAGAACAAATGTCGTGGAGCGACACAGAACTTTCCAATGTCAGGTCAGAGACCCGTTCGTCAGATCTCCGGTAGACATGGCGCGATCTCCAGTGGACATGAGTCAGAGTCAGATTAGGTGTCATAGTCCAAGCAGAGGTAATCATAGTCCTACAAGAGTTTCAAATAGCAACATTGCATCTGTCAAATATTCGCCCACTAAGTCTAGATCAAATCCCCCGTCCCCTCACCCCATGTGTCCCTTGCCACCGTTTGCACCACATGGTGCTGACACGGTTGCCCCTGCAGATCTGTTGGATCCCCGTCACAGATTTCCGTATCTTTACGAAGAGATGGACCGTCAATGCTATTGGGAAAAGGAGCGATCTAATTGGGAAAGGAACTTGAAACAGGAAAAGAGAGCGAAACAAATGGCGGAAGTGTTGAATTCTTCCAAGAATTGTTGTGCACAACAAGCAGGTACAGAAATCAATGATAACTGTGAAAACGATCATGATGATAACGAAAACGAGACGGATCGTGATGATAACGAGACGGATCGTGATAATAACAAAAACGAGCGTGATGACGTTGTTAATATCCCTTTCCGTGTGTCAAAAACACCGAAACAATCTCAGGCGGAGTCTCACTCTCCTCGTGGTTCTAGTACTTCTGAGTCTAATTCGGGCAGTAGTGAGGCCGACTGCAGTGATGTCAACGAGGCAGCGAGTGACAACATTGAGGTGGGACAATGTTACGAAAATGATACAGAGCAAGAAGACCGACATGATCTTACTCCTTCAGAAGACTGGATCAAGCACGCTCGTGATAATACTCCTCCTTCAGAGATTATGTCATCAAAGAGTGACGAGAAATCTTCACTTCACCCAGCCTATACTTCCTCAAATCATGATGAGAAAACTTCGTTCCCAGCCTTCACAAGGAAAGTATTGGTCACGCCAGTGGACCAGATCCATGACCATAAAAAATTTCTGAAAGAAGATCTGAAAAAAAATCGCCAAGCTGCGCAGATTATACGATGCAAAGCATTGGGCCGGGATCCAGCTGACCCGAGTAGCACCGTGTCCAGTAGGATGCGGCAGCAGGAATCAAGGGGGCGCCTGAATAATTGTAGCCCGAATCCGAATGCGCGGACTAACAATTGTTACAGTTCTTCGGCAGCTTCGGTGAAAAGAATATCTCAGGGTAGTAGTATGAGAAGTTCTAGCAGATCACCGATGAAGAAGCATACAAGTAAAGGCATAAGTGATAGATGGAAAGGTTAGAAATTGAGTTGTTATCAACAGTTTCAGCATCATGATGGCGCCACCATTGATGGTGGGTGGTCGTGTTTCAAGATTTCTTAGTTGTTTCTATAATCTGTTTCAATTTTGGATTTGTTTGTGAAAATTTTTGGCCTCACCTGTAGAGTAATGATCAAATCTAAGCATAAGTGTTTCAACTTCAGCAACAGCACAGAGACAGCAACAAAATAGTATCAGCAACAGTCCCGGGACAGCAACAAAACAGGACTCAGTCGAGTGATATTTTGTATACTACATATCTATCGAAGAAATTTCATTATTGGACAGGCTGTCAGACTCTAGAGCAGCCTATACTATCCCGTTATTTCTTCAGCAACATTACTATTTCAACAGCTATATGACGATGCACTTTTTCAACAGCTATGCGACGATGCACTTTTTCAACAGCAATACGACGATGTACTTTTTCAACAGCATTAAACTCCACAGGTACGTGCAACAACATACTAGGCTACTTACGTGAAGTTTCAACCCGGCTGTGCCACATCTTGTATATGTCGTTTCAACTCGATATATCATATCCCATCGGTGTCTACAAGTACATGGTAGATTGTCAGAAGTATTTTGCAGTGGTAATGACAATGTCGTTGTATTTCTGGTTTCTATGTAAAACAGTCTCTTTCAAAGACTTCCAATTGGAAGCAATGTTATGGTGTGGTCAGACTCTGGCCAATGTGTTGAGTCCATGATTTGGGATGCGATCGGTGACAACAGACTCAGATGAGTTTTTTACTTCGAATCCCAGTCCATTGGACTGTTAATTGGCAAGCGCCACAGGGCAGCTGCTTGTAAGCCGAGGGTTAACTTTTGATTAAGCCTTAGGTATCTAAATTAAAATTTTTTGAACAGACAATTAAGCTCAAAGCAACAAGGTTCTGTCTAAGTTAAAGTTCCGCCCCGTCGGTATCATCGATTAAGTAAGTGAATCTGAGCAGTTTCCAGCCGTACACCAAGTTCCGGTCATTGATATCATGGCATATTGTAATTGTGGGGTCCGATTCGGGTAGGGTAAGTTAAAGCCTTGGGGCCAAGTTACCAAGTCATGTATGAATCTGATCATATGTCGTCAGACTCAGTTGTAATATTGAGTCATGCCCACATCATTGTGATCGATTTATCGAGGAGCTAGTTGAACTGAACAGCCCAGTGTTGGCAATTTTGATGACGGTAGTCCGGGACCGTTTTGCACATGCCATTGAGTCTACAGCAGGTTGCAGCGTTTCCGAGTCTCGATGTCAGACTCAGTATCACCGTTAAGTATCAAAAAAAAGGAATGGATTGAATTCACTTGGATGTGAATTTTCTTTACTATTAGCAAGAGGTGTTTAAGTTAATTTTTCTGACAGTGATTGTCATAATGACAGGAGATTATATACGGCAGAAGTTGCCGTGGAATTTCGGCCTCTGGCCTGTCAAGATTCAACCAAATTGTAGTTCATCCCCGGAGTCGCATGTCGTAGACCTTCTGAGAAGCAGAAGGTCCCCGCGGGCCGTTGAATCGATAAGAACCGAACTAGGAATCAGACAACCCCGTTGAGGAGAACTGAACTAGGATGAGAAGTTGAAGAAGTGAACAATGTCAAGGATTCGTTCCTCGCAGGAATCAGTGCTAGGAATCATATTTAGGTGTACAGTATACGGTATTTCAATCTATTTCCATCATCATACAGTATCTCAATCAGCCCGTGCAATTGCTGTCCATTGCCCCTGATTTTAAATGTCATTATCATTGATCAGATTGGATCAAAGCCAAGACCCAAGTAATATATTCATAGAGTTAGTATACAAAAAAAGCTAAAAAGTAGACTACTGATGTCCATGTTAAAGATTTCTGTTGGTTTTAGTGACCCCGAGTTGACCCGGAGTGCCGGAGGTAATCATATGTGGCCCGGAGTGCCGGTGTCGAATCATTTTTTATGGAGGCAGTATCATGTTGCATTGTATTCAGAATTTGTGACGATGGTAATGATGATGAAAGAGAGAAGAAACGTGGTGAGTGGATTGGTGGCGATCCGACCTGGAACCGTCGCGGTAAGATCCAGACTTCCTATGCTCGCAGGAGAGGGCCGTCTCTCTCCGTCGCAGTGGAAAGCATTAGCTCAAAGCCTGGGTCTTCAGCCAATGGCAATGGCACAAAGGGAGTGCCGACGCTCGGTGGTGCGAGCGCAAAAAAGCCACCTCGCTCGCAGGGGAGCGCATCCTCTGCTACCGCCAAACGCGAGGTAAAGGCCAAATTGAAATCGTCTATGAAGTCCTCGACAAACAAGTAAGTGGCCTTCAAGTAGTCACTAAAGGAAATTCTGACTGAAATTCGATTTCATTTCTTTCCCTTTTTCTCTCTTACGTTGAAGGAGTCATCTGGAGAAGACCCGCCACTATCTGGCGGCTATTTTGTGGCATGTCTCAGTAGTCTAATGACAGAGCTGAGTTCCCGTGTCTATTTCTGAAGGCGATCCTGCTGTGGTTTCAGCAGGGAAAGGCCAGTCAAACGGAAGTCGCAACTGAATTATATTGATGGGATGGCGTAGTTTGTGTTGTTGACTGCGGAGTGCGCAAGTCAGAAATAGGCTGGGAAAGCCGGTTAAATGGTTAAATGGTTAAATGGTTCTTCAAGCCGTGTTCTTGTTCAATGTTCTTCATTTCTTGGTCGATTTGGTTATTGCGTTTCTTTGTCTACTTCTTGACTTCTGTATTGATTTGGTAAATTAAAATGGATTTTCGGTTACTACCGTATACGGTATATGAGTCGATATCATTAGGTTTCGAATTTGCGTGCGGAATGAGCGTCATAGGGTGATCATAGTGTTTCGAATCGTCCGTGTCGATTTTCAAAGCGTTTTTTCCACGGCCCATTTTCGGAAGAAAAAAATAAAATGATTGTCGAATCGCGAGTCGCAGCGTACTTTTGAAGTTGCAGTCTTTTGAAGTTGCAGTTGCAGCCTGCAACGCCAATTGAGTCTATTATTCTCGTAACGGTTACTGGTCACATGATAGTTTGATGAACAAAAACGAATGAAATGACATCCAGGACATGATCATTATGCTTGCGCAGCCAAGCATTGAATCGATGGCCGAATTCAACTTGTCAGATTCTGATTGGCCGCGGAAATTTTACGCGTCTTCAGCGATTCCAATGATTCAATGATTATTATTCGTTCTGAGAACTTCTCCACTTCTCAATGACACGAATCTCTCTTCTCAATGACACGAAGTCGTTGTCTCAAGATCTGAATAACTCTCAAGATCTCAATAGCTGTACAGCTATCGTCATTGGACCATATTGATTCTGAACAGTTATGCCATTGCGTACTTTATTGAGTTCCAGAGTTCCTATTGAGCTCGAGAAATATTTCTCTAAACGACTTTAACGCGCGTCTGATAATTTTCCATCATGGATGCCTATCACCGCATTAAGTCTAGTTCCTATCACCGCATCAGTTACCGTTTTTACGTAGTGCCACCACAATTTCTATTGCAAAAAGTAATTTTCCAACTTCATTTTCAACATAGAGAGATTTGGATTTCGTTTTTGTAACATGGACATGAGTAGTATGAGCATGAACAAGATTTGTCTGCATCTGTGCCGTGGTCTCATGTAGACCGTGATAGTAAGTTAACCAGAGCAATTTCCTTGAATGTGTGGTACCGTATGGAAAAACTTCGAATCATTGGCATAATGATAAAGTTTCTGATATCAATGCCAGTGGGTATATTGTTCATCATGATGCCCATGACATGGGGCCGTATGGGTACCATGTCTCTAAGCCGTGGCAATGCTCCGGAGACTCGGAGTCCTCCTGAGACTCAGAGTTCTCCCGAGAAAAATGCTCCTCCCGAAAAAATAAGTCCCCATGTCAAGGAGAGGCGACTGACAGCCCCTCTGAAAGTTTCGAGCGGACCTGTCAATGTGGAGGAGATTAAGTCGCAGTTTCTAAAAGGAAGCTCGAGTTCCGGCATTTTAACGGGCAAGAGTCAGATAGTAACGGGCAAGAATGAGATAGTAACGGGCAAGAATCAGAATCAGATAATTATGGGTAAGGAGGCAGCCCGTTTGTGGCAGGAGAGATTCACTAGACCGAAGTCAGCTGATGCAGGACTCTATCGAAGAAAAGGAGCCGAAGCAGCGAATGGCTACAGAACTATTACTGCCCCTGATGGAGGTACTGCAGTGGTATTGCCTTTTGGAAGTCGGCCTGAGTCAGAATCTGGGAATACTCGAGTCTGTGAGTCTGCAGGTGGGAAGAAGTACTCTCGGCCTGCATCTGCGAATACTGTCGGTGGTAAAGGAGGTCGAATGGCAGAAAGGATTCGAACGCTGTATCAACTGGAAAGTAATGTTGATCAGAATCCTGAGAAAATGGCGTGGGACAAGGCAACTGGAATGACATGGGAAAAAGCAAGCGAAATGGCCTGGGACAAGGTTAGCGGTCGTCCTTTAACTGGACCACTGACTGGAAACGTTTACCAAGGCAGTGGACCACTTACCGGAAACATATATCATGCCACCAAAAACGCATATCAAGACATAGAACGCACTCTGAAGCATTATCAAACGCAGCAACAATCCAATTCTCACAGAAGCACAAGCCCATTGGCATCGCGTAGCCCATCTCGTAGCTCATCAGCGAAATCTCGTAGCACATTGGTATTGCCATCTCACAGCGCACTATTTCAACAGCTCCAGCAAAAGTTCGGGTCGGAAACTCCTTGGTCGCGTTTCGGAAATGTACAAAACGCCTTGATTTCGAGTCAAAAAAAATCGAGTGATGGAAAAAATTCGAGTCCGAGTCCTCAAAGTCAAAAGAAAGATAAGAATAGTCAAAAGACCACTGGATCAAATAGTCAAAAGACCACCAATCAAAAATCAAATGCTCGATCAGCAGGGGGCCGAAGTACTGTGTCATCAGCAGATTCTCCAGGCCAAATGCCAAATGCACATTATGCACAGAGCCATCAGGGTTCGATGATGGCAGATACTTCCCTAAAAGAGAAGGAATCTAAACCGACTCATCTGAAGCCCAAACTGCACAAACATCCTTCTCAGATCATGCCGAACTTGCTTCCTTCCGAATCTTCTCTAGGACCGGAGGAAGGACTCGCAGGAGGAACAGAACAATCACATCCCATTCAAGGCGCTCCGGTCGGAATTTTGAAAACTACCTCCAAAAAAAAGAATGCATGGTTCAATGATGGCATCAATGGTGACAGTGGTCATTCATTACCAATGCATGGAGTGATTGGAGCAAAAAAGCAAGCTGAAAGTCGGGCACAAGATGACAACACAGGAGACGAAAACTCAAAAGACACTTGTCCTGCATATTTCAAGCTGAAGGTAGAAATAAACTATCGAGAGCCCGCTGATCCAAGCGAAGATGTAAAACAAACAGAAGACGTCGCTCCAAGCGAAATTGGACTAGATCACGAAACAGAAGAAAAAGAAAAAAGTTCAAACGAGGAGCATCCCAGTCACAGCACAACTCTGAATGAAGAGTATAGTCTAAGTCATAGTAGTCTAAGTCATAGCATAGTCGGTCACAATGAAGAACATGAAGATAATGGAAATCTGATCGATGCTCGATTGGAAGACCTGAAAGAGACGGTAGATGATGTTCTTAACAACAGGTTTATTTTCGGCGATAGAGCTGCGTGGGCGTTGGCAGACACCCGAATGAAGATGCGCGAACCGGTTATAGCAGACATGCGAATGAAGATGCGAGATGGTCCTTCTAGCACTTTGAATAGTTCAGGAATCACAGCGCTGAATACAGTTCCGAATAGTTCTACCGCTGTTGTTCTTCCGCATGAGCTTGTTGAGTCTGAAGAATTTCAGAAGCCTAGTATTCGTAGTAGTAGCACCACTGCAGATCCTATCAGTGACATTGTGACTGCTCACACGTCACATGTCACATTTGACGTCAGACCTGATGTCACTGAATCTGTGACTGAAAATGGGAACAGTGCCAGTCCGACGAAGCAAAGACACAAAAAAACGAGAAAACCCACAAAACATGAGTTGTTGAAAAGAACAAAAGACCTTAGGACTCCAAAAGAAAGAGCTGAACAGCGGGAAATCGCTCGACAACGGCGAGAACAACGGGAAATCGCACGACGGGAACAGGGGAACACCGAAGATGCGGAACAAAAAAGACTCAAAGATCTTCGAGAGAAGGTATGTCACCTATCAGACTCGAAAAATCCAAAACAAGTGCATGTGGGGAGGTATGTAGTCTAGATTCAGTAGTGACAAATCAGCCAAGGACGTAGTTTCTAAAACAAAGAAGTACAAAGCCAAAAGCAATGAAAAAAAAAGATACCATGAGTCTGAGTCATAATGTCCAAGGAAGAGTTATATCGAAGGAGCAGCAACGCCGGCCCCCCGCCGGGAGAGTTCAAGTTTTGTTCCAACGATCACAAGACTCGTGGAATTGTCAACATGAAAGAACATTTATCAACATGAAAAAGCATGAACATCGACGAAGTTTCAGTCCGACATGAAAAAGTTTCAACCCAACATGAAAAAGCATCGACGAAGTTTCAGTCCATTCCAGTGCAGAATAAGAGTCAGGCGAGGCGGTGGTCATTTTCCAGAGAAGAGCTTTCTAGTGCGGTCTGGTGCACACGGGATAGCAAGTTCTCCGATAGTCATCGTACATATAACATACAGGCGAATCCTCCGATCGTCATCGTACATACACATAACATACACGTCATTCGTATCCTAAAGGCTATCACCCATGAAGCCATACAATGTTCAAGAAAAAATTTTTTGATAAGTAGTGTTATGTGAATTGGTACCAATAAGACAGCAAGAGCAGGGCTCACGTGACTGGCGAGCTATTGTAAGCACTGACGAGCTCTTTAAATGTCAACTGAACGCTGAGCATGCTTTTATGTTTCTCAAGGTTTCTCAAGATGCGGCTTTACCAGTTTTCTCTTCACGAATCGTGACACGATGGGATACATTATCCCATTCTAATTAATTTTCTCGGTGACGTTTCTCAAGATCAGTTTATACATCCTATTCTTCAGAGGGAGGGAAGAGAGATGTTTCTCAGAAGTATTGTTTGATTGTCAGGAGCGGCAATCATACCATCAGGAGCGATATACCATCAGGTGCGATATTGTGACGTCAGGAACGAACAATCTCCCGTCATTAATTTGACGGGCAGGAACGATATTGTCAGGAGCGATATTGTCAATTGTCAGAAGCGATATTGTCAGGAGCGATATTGTCACGAGCGATATGTATACACATGGACGCAGTTCCAATGAGATGTGTCTGATGCGCAATTGGACACAATTACGGCGGTAATGCTGACACTTGTGTTCTGCCGTTGGTTTCAGTCATTCGCATTTGTTTCTCGACAGTCATATTGCGTAGTGCGAGGGATATCATCGATACGAAACACTCTCTTTTCTGCGAAAAGCGTCCTTTTATTCGCGAAAAGCGCCTCTTTTCTGCGGTGAGCATTTAATTTTTTCTGCGAAAAGCGACACTATAGTCTATTGTATCGGTTCTCTATCGACGGCATTATTTTCGACTCTCTCAACATGATTTATCTTCTTCTTCTGGTATGATATCCTCATATTTCTCTTCTCATTTTCCCTTCTTATCTTATACAGGCTCTTGAATTTTTCCAAAATTTAAATCTGTTACGAAGTTTTGTATTTCTCAAGAAATCTCGAAGGTTGTGGACCCCTTTTTCTCAAATTTCAAAAAAAAAAAAAGTATCTCCGTCATTGTGCAGAAACCTTGGCAAGTATTCTCCAGTTCTCTCATGACACGGGATCCGATCAAGCCTAGATAAATTTTCTCAAGAGAAATAATTCCATTCAAAAAAATCATTTCGATTTCTATACTCTTAGTCTATCTACTTGAGGTGTATGAAAAAATGCGAGCCAACTGATGGCCCATTTTGACTAGTCTCAACAATGTTGTCTACTCATCCTCGAAGTCTCTCCTTCTTTCACTCTCAGCAAGACAGAGACTGCCTGTGTAACCCCGTGTTCAATGACTCTTGTATATTCAAGACTCAAGATTTTGCACCAAGACCCAAGATTTCGTACCATGATCATTCAATCATTACTCACAATTCTTATTCATGAAGTCACCAACGCCACATGACATATGAATCGATATGATTGCATTTACAGAATCAATGAAGATACGGCTTCCATAATAATTATACAGACTCACAGACTCGATAGAGGCTTGTCTGAGCACGCTGCTGAGTGTTCCTAAGTACGTTGCTGAGCCTGAATGTTTCTATTATACCCGTTAATGGCTGAATGTTCCTGTAGACCATAGTCTACCATCATCCATGCTAATAGAAGGTAAAGATCACATCTAAACTTCATTTCTCTATGTTCTGTTTCGGAAACAGAACAAACCTGTTTCAGTTTCTCAATCTACATTTCAAAACTCCGTGACCGTTCGAAAGCGGTCAGCTTCTTCGAAATTTTTTTCTCCTGAATTCGAATTCTCTCCCTGAAAGGCTGTTCAGTTTCCGAATATCGGAAGGACCGGCTGTAAACAAAATCTTCGTGAATCAAAAAGTTCGAATTTCCGCAAGCTCAGTCTTCTCAATATTCTGAATCATGATGACATCAAAAGTGTTTCTCTTCTTCGGATCAGGCTCTGGGATCATATGCGGATCTGGGGTCGTTCCTGAGCCAGTTCAATTACCGTCACGTGTGGCCGGTCAGACTCAGAGTCATGGTCTGGATGGTTCTCACACGAGTAGGTCAGGGCGTAACACCAGTCCGATGCGGCCCATGAATATTACGCAGAGTAACAGTTCGCATCCGAATCGTGGCGCACCAACCGCGAAAAGAACTAACAGCAACAGTTCACTGAACAGCTCAGGTCACCTAACAGGTAGTAGCTCAAGTAGCAATGGCTCAAGTAGCAATGGCGATGCCGCTACTCTTGGCAACACCAATTTAAACCTGAAGAAGGTTCACCAAGGGCCGGGGCCTGCAGTTCTTCCGAAGCCCGGTACTACAGCGCGAGAAAAAACGGGCTCCACTACGGCCAGGGGGCATCATGATGGAAATGTCGGAAATAATGGAAGTGGCGGAAATGTTACTGCAAGAAAGACCGTATCTCAGAATGGAAGACAAGGCTCACCTGGAAGACAAAACTCATCACCGCTTACTGCACGGGGAGTTCCCGGAGTTCCCACTACAAGAACACCGAGTCCCAGGGCAGGTCCCGCAGGAAATTCAGGAAATTGCAAACGGAAATCGCCAATAAACTCCAAAAAGCCGCGAAGTGAGTCCCCTCCACTCAGCCCGGCATTGATAACAACGCACTGTGATTCACTCGAACTTCCTGCTGAACGCAAACGCACTCCTGTCAGCGGTGAACGCACGCAGCCTGTCGGACAGCCGCTACGTGGTGTTCCGATTACGGGTGTTCCGATTACGAATTTCGAATTGAATGGGGACATGGAGAAGAACAATACAGCACAAGGATATGGAGCCACAACAGGCGGAGGCCAAGTCACAGCAAGAGGACCAAAGATCACAGCAGGATATAATCGGTCGCTATCAAGCAGTCTCATAATATCGGCGGCCTTTGCGCAAGCAGAAGAACGAAAAAATCCTTCGAGTCCGAATTCTGAACTCGTCGATAGAAGCAGTGATAGTGATTTGTGGAACTTACCGCCAGGTGGAAAGACTTTCAATCCGGGAGATTATGGTAGTATTTCTGCAGAAACACCACCTGATTTTCACAGAAGAACTACTCAAGATGATTTTCAAAAAAGCTATACTATTCACGACGCTACTACTCGCATTACACCAGGCGATGGTACTGAAGGTGCAGGCGATGGTACTCACAGTGCAGTCGATGCTACTCACAGAGGCGATATTGGAAACCTGTTTAACAAAGAGTCCACTATTGGCACTATCACGGCGCTCCCGTTTGTGAAATTGGAAAGCAGTCAACTTTCCAGAGGAGTGAGCGTCGAAGCGGTTGATGGAGGGGGGACCACGAGACGGAATCTGCCGTCTGGTATGAGTGTCGTGACTCCGGAAGCTTCGGAAGTTTCGGCGGCGGGATCGAAGTATACTGGAGTTCCAGCGAACGCCAATTCAGAGTGGTCACCACGCAAAGAATTGTGTCAAACGCCGAGTCCGATACGTGCAGGCGGTAGATCTACTTCAAATTGGTGCAAGGATAGTGATACGACAGAAAAGAATGAAAATGATACGATAGAATCAGAATCTACTAAAGGAAAAAAAGAATCTACTAAAGGAAAAAAAGTTGCCGCTTCTGAAACTGCAACAGAACAAAGACAAACACAACAAGAAGCGACAGGCTCTTCAACTAGAGAAAGCGGAGCAAAACAGCAGACAGCTCCAACAAGCACAGCTTCGCAAAAAGCAACGTATCCCAGCGAAGCGCAACTCATTCGCCAGCAGGAGAAATTGATTCGGGAGCGGTTCGATGAGTTGGATGCAGAAGAATTCGAACTACAAGAATTCATAGCATGTGAATCAGCCTGCGAAGAATCCACCGAGCCTCAGTCTTCCGAAATTACTGCTTCTTCATCCACTCCGACAACTCCCCTATTCATGTCCGCCAGAACTCCCCCTGGTCCTCTCACTCCTGGGCCTCTCACTCCTAATTTGACATCGAATTATAAACGCGCGTGTGCTGCTGCCGTCGCAGCCACATCACAAGTCGGAACATCTCCTCTACCGCCCGTATTGGCAGCCCAGAAGACACGCTCTTCGTCTCCGTTGCGTTTGCCTCCTCCCCGAATGGCAAACTTGGCAAAGACACGTGCTTTGGGCCCACGTTCGTCCACAGCCCCGAAGAATCAGATAAAGGCTTCACAGACTTCACATTTTCAGACGGGAAGTCCTCCACCGCCCAAAAAAGCAAGTGCAAGGAATTCGTTGAAACTGGGGAACTCGCTGGGAAACTCATTGAAACATGGAAATAACAATTCTATGACGCCATCTGGAAGTCCTTTGACATCTGGACCTTTGGGACCAACAAACACAGGTAATTTCCGCAGGATTCGTTCTGATTCTTTTCTGTTGATGAGAAACCCTTTACCGACGATACATGAAACGGCACAAGAGGACTCCGAGCAGTTCTCCACGAGAGATGCTGGTGTTAATTTCGAAACAGATAATTTGTTAATTTACCGATCTTCTTCTGAACTGTGGTCACGGACAAATCGTCACTCTCCCGGTAGTACTTCTTCGTCCATGTCAAATCCGATGTCAATTTCTCACAATTGTGGCCGTAGTGATAGTTCTTCCCGGGGAACTTTAACTTCTTCCTCCGGAAGTTTCAGTTCTCCCTCCGGAAGTTTCAGTTCTTCCCCTGGAAGTTTCAGTTCTTCCCCCGGAAGTTTGACAAGAAGTAACTTGGCAAGACTGTCGTCTCCAGCGGACAGAGAAGCCGATCTGAATGCGTGGCTCGATAGGCTCTATGGGGATAACAATAATTCAGAAGAATCAAGTTCAACTTCCCATGTCACAGAAAAAGATGTCACAGAAAAAGTGAAAACGGGAGATGGTAAAACAGGAGGTAATAAAGCAGAAAACGACGAACAGTGTCTGACGACCCGAGCAGAGTACGAAAGTCCGTGCTATACACCACCAAAAACTACTACGAAAGTGGGAAGCAGAACACCCACACCTCCGAAAAATATTTCCCACGTTGGAAGCCGAACGCCCACTCCTCCGAAAAATATTTCCAGCGTTGGAAGCCGAACACCCACACCTCCGAAAAACGTTGGATCTGGTCCTGGGATTCAGAATCGTGCGCCGTCGCCGCCCAAAAATTTAATTCCGGTTGGCGACCGTATACCTCCGAAAAGTTTTCTGAGTCTAGGAAACCCAACAGTGGCACCCACACCTTTGGAAAGATCTTTGAACCTTGGAAACCCAAGTTCTTTGGACTTTGGAAACCCTTCCCCGAGATATACAAAGTTTTTGAACCAGATTTCTGGTGCGCCATCAGAAGGAATGCATACGTCACGGCCTAGAAGGAATTCAGTCCTTTCTCTATGATTAAGGCTGTTCGGAAAGGTGAACTGACAGTCATTTATGCACATAGAGAGAGCTCCGTCGCTAGAAAACCAGCCCCATTGCAGAAAACCTGAACGGTACCAGTTTATCGTAAGGATGGTTATGGGTCGTGGACGAATTAGGCCAGTGTATGTGGGTCGTGGACGAAATGGGCCAGTGCATGTGGGTCGCTGATGTACAGTGACAGTGATAACTTGCTCATGCAAGTATGATGTCTGCGCAAACTGCATAGCAGCAAACTGCATAGCAGCAAACTGCATAGCAGCAAACTGCATAGCAGCAAACTGCATAGCAGCAAACTGCATAGCAGGTCTATAACTGAATGTTTCTGCAAGTATTAAGATACGTGAATGTTTCTGCAAAATTTGTTTCTGGAAGCATTAAGACATGCGCGAAGTAGTATTGTGTCGTGAAAGATATCCATATGTTTAAGTCATGCAGCTCAAAACTTCGTGCGTGACAATGATTTCTGCAGTCGTGGATAAAGAATTCATAAAAAAAAGAAAAAGTTGTTTCTGCCTTTGAAATTGCTCTTCCTGATTTCAAAGTTGTTGTTTCTACTTTCAAAATTCGATCTGCTCTTCATCGTTATACTCTTCTTACATACTCTTCTTCTGGAATTACAGTCACAGTTTCTAAACCACAATCATAATCATATTTTTACTAGTTGGCTCAGCCTAAGGAAGTTAGGTCCGGAAGTTAGGTTCAGCCTAAGGATCTCAGCCTACTAAGCCAAGAACTCTGAACTTGAACTCAGATCTGATTTTCTTAGAAGTCAGCACTCCAGATAATTTAGCATGGTAGCCCGATAGCAGTCAGAATTCTGGTAAATAAGTCTAAAGTCTAACGGCACATATTGGAACTTTTTCTACGCCAACATATCATCAAAATCAAGTGACATATACATAGCAACAAAATGACTCAATTTGGTATTTTCTCTCTAGACTTTGGTCATATTCCCGTGAGTGACAGTGCTGAGTACATTATTTCGAATCAAATTTTCTGTCTGTATTTCTGTCTAAGTCACACGATGGCGATTGCACGGTAAAATGTATCAACGATTCAACCGTAACCCTTCTCGTGGCAACCGTACAACTTTCTGCAACGGTATCAGTCAAGATCATTGTCAAGCTTATTACAAAACTCAAATTGGAAACCCCGCAGGAGTCTGGAGTAAGTAACCCCTTAGGAGAGCTAAGTTCCGTTCAGGGACGTTTTCCATTAGAGCAGGCTAAAGCGAAGACATCTCCATTGTTGTCCGAAAAGCAACAGCCTTTGTAACTTAAAGTTTTAAGTATTCAGCTTAAGTTCATGATTTTACTGATGTCAATGATTTCGAATTTGTGTCAGAAGTTTCTGAGGGCCAAGATCGAGTACTAAGAGCGATGAAATTTTAGACGACAGAATAATTATGCGAAGGCAGAGGTATTTATCACATTCTCTGGCCAACCTTAATTCTGAAAGTTGCGAGTTGAAAGAGAGAATGGCATGAACAGAGATGGCTTCATGGCAAAAGTTTTCATCTTGTAATTCGATGTAGTGACAATCAGGGCGGTATTAAGCTCGACGTAGTGACAGTCAGGGCGGTAACTCGACGTAGTGACAGTCTAGTACTAAGAGGGGCAGTGAGTCGGTAGTTAGGGCCCAGGCCAGGTGGGAAATAGTGATACAGTGTGACACACAGTGTGTAAGATCAGGTGTGCTGTTACGCCGTTGAGGCGGTTGTACGGGCGTGCGGTGCCGGTGTTGTGAGTTTGGGGATTGAGAGATTCCGATGATCATGTCAATGCTATCATGGAAAAGTGTCTGCCAATATATTATTCGAGTTCGTGTTCCAGGCCGACAGGCGATCTTTGTTTCTTTTTAAGTTTCTTTCGAGTGGTATCCGAGGGTATATTTCCGAGCGTCGAGCGAACCATTTTCAGAATCAGATTTGGAGGGATCAGTTGTTTTCCAAGCGAGTCTTTTTCCAAACGAAGGGAATTACTAAGTCTATTTGTCGGAGCAAGGCGATTTGCACACGAAAACTATTCGCATTTGTGTCATACAAAAACTTTTCGAATTTCCATCGACCCTTGCTGGGCGTCATGAGCGAACTCTGAAAAAGCGGCTTCTTTTGAATCCATTTTCTTTCTCGATTGTTCAACACCCATGATAATGATTTCACATTGACACAAAGTTCACCTCATCTTCAGGGTTTCTTGAGGGTTTTTGTTTGCTTCTGCACAAAATCATGACGCAAAATCATGATAACGGTAGAACCGATTTTTCAGATTCCAATAATTTTCGGCCTGAGAGAAATAATCTGCAGTCATTGATCAAGTCAGTGACAAAGTCAAGACTTTTCGAGTTTCAATGTGAACTAATTACCCATTACAAGTACTACTACAAGTACCACTACGAATCGCGATAGTTTATGCGAGGTCTAAAATAATCACACTGAGTATATGACTCGCAGAAGGCGAATGCATTGACAACTCAGTCTGGCCACATTCGCAGAAGGCGAATGCATAAATTATTTGCGAATCAGAGATAGGGTCTATGAGTCAGGCCATACAGGTTTCACAGTTTCTGGCGTCATTCCATTCATTATTTTCGTAATCTTGGGTCAGTCCTATTGCCGTGCAGACTCCTTGTTCTAGTGGGAATTCAATTTTACCATTTTGTATACAGCTCTCAAATTTAATTTGTTCCAGTTGGAATACATGATTGCAAATTTGAAATACAATCGAACATAGTTTCCATAAAGTTTCACAAAATTCGCGACATAAAATCATGTGTCTGCCGTTTTTGCTTCGAATCATAAATCACTATTCTTACAGTAACAAGTCGATATTTACCCATTCAAAACATATGAATGTGTCATGTGACAGCTGTCAACTTACAAAATTGAATTCGTTTCTGATGCATATGTCATGATAGCGCATTGATTACCAGTCAGACGATTGCATTATCAGCTGTTGAAATGTTAAAAAACACCATTATCATAGTAGTTCTACGCGCAAGAATTTGAAGAACGATAAATGATTCAAACCCCTCAAGATCGATTCATGAAACACACAGAATTTGCTTTCAAACCCGTTATCGTTCGACACAATTCAGGATGGTGATCAACACACGATTTGTCTGCCATCTTCGCAGGGCCTTCAGTCTCTGTCAATTTCTCTTCCTGTATTTCCGCTCTTCAATAGAAGACGCGGCTTCCACAGTATTGGTTTCCGCGACAGTTTCAGTGCAGACGGCGCCAGGCGTGCCAAGCGGCAGAGCCGGAACACCCAGCGCGATGCGACGCGGATCTTCGGTGCCATCGGTGAGGCCCGGATTAAAGGAAGCAACAAAACTTCAATTGGATTCCAGCCATTCAGATTCTTTGGGTGAATTGCCATTGAAGTTTAATTCGATTTCTCCAACCCAAATAAGGACCCACAGGTCCGTTCGTAGTTCGTCTCCAGGTGCCATACGTACCCACAGATCCGCTCGTAGTTCGTCTCCAGGTGCAATCAGGACTCACAGATCGAGTTTCAGTGCATTTTCTCCAAGTGGTTTACGGCGTAGTGGGAATAGTGACAGTCCACGAGGCGGGGGGCCAGGCACATCAGGTACCCGAACTCCAAGCTTGCCGTGTACTCCCAGTTTGCTTAGAAGGTCTCCCAGGAGGTCCAACGGCAATGGCAAGAGTTCTACTGCACCTGCTAAATGCATAATCACTAAAGATTTTGCATACACTATTGATAGCAGTGGTATATCTGCGAGTCCGATTACGTATCGCAAATCTGCATCCGCGACTGGCACAACAAATACGCCAAGTAAAAACACGAAGTCTCCGACTACATCTGACGCAAACAAAAGCTCTCAGAAGTCTATCGTATCCAATACAGGATCTGCAAAAGCCAAGTCTTCTAGTACAGCATCTGCATCCAATGTCTCAGATCCAGTCCCCGATCCCACAAATCTCGACTACGATGCGGCAATCCAGAAAGGCAAAACAAAGGTTTTGAATTTGAGTGACATGACCTCTGCCAAATATTCGAATGGGGGCGGTGATTTCGATTATTTCCCCAATGGCGGGAGGATTTTGACACCGGGGAGGCAGGAGAAAAAGAAAACAACCACTAATAATAGCAGAACAACTCGTGTGCTTGCTACCAAGATGGAAACTTTTCCTCCTACAACTCATCGAGAGTCTAGCAACGGGAAAAGCCGCGAGGTAAGCCCAAGCTTTGCCAGACCCACTTTAGTACGAGGGCACGAGACTCAGAGAGGCTCGCAGACGAATAGAAGTCCGCAGACGCAGAGAGGATCGCAGACGCAGCGAGGATCGCAAACACAGAGAGGCTCGCAGACGAATAGAAGTCCGCAGACAATCTGGGGCATAGAAGCCTCGCGGCCGCAGGTACGCTCCCTGGGGCAGCTCAGTAGTCCCCTAAGCAGATCACTTTTAGAAGCGCTTGGGACCCTTGATAGACTCGACGAAGAGGACAGGAACCACGTGTACAGAAATCTCAATATTGAGTTACCGGGTGACCACGAAAAACGAAATGACGGAAATAGGCGAAACAGAAACCACGAAATCTCTGGAGCGGACAGAAACCCCGGCGATGCGAGCAAAGAAACGGAAGAAGAAGAACATGTAAATAGTTGCAGTTCAACCGAAATATTGACCCAAGGTGAATCTCCCGTTTCCCAGGTTGGGTCTTTGCCGCTGTTCGATAAAAAGCGACTATCTTCGGGTAACGTTGTGAAGACGGATAATGTGGCGGCGCAGGCGTTTACGCAGGCGCAGGCGGGTGACAAATCACAGCCAGAAGACGTGGCGAAGGCGGATGATGTAGTGAAGAAAAAGAGCGAACCACAACCGGAGAATTGCGTTACGAAGAAGAAGAGCGAGTCTCAACAACCGGAGAGCACCGTTATGAAGACGGAGAACGAATCACAGACACGTACTGAATGCACAACTACCGAATCGGAATCAACATTGGTAAGTCAAGAATCAGCGGGACACACTTGGGCTCACTTGAGTCACACCTGGGCACAAGAATGGCAAGTGTGGAAAGAGGTAGCAAAGCAAAACTCTTCGAACCCTGTGCAAATGTCGAATCCGACGGCAGTGTCGAATCCGACAGCAGTGTCGAATCCGACGCACTGGGCACAATTCAGCCCGAACTGGGCACAAGAATGGCAAGTATGGAAGGAAATGGCAAAGCAAGCGGAGTCGTCCACAGAAAATGTTTCACCAAGACAGTCGTCAACAGAAAATGGATCACAGGTGACAGAAAGTCGCCCATCAATAGATCCGGTGCCAAAAAAAATATCAGGATCATTAATAGACCCGTTGCCAATGGAGTCTCTACCCATAACAGAAGCACTGCGGAAATCGCCGAGAATCAAGGCTCCAGATGCTGAGGTACTTCAGTTGCTAAGAGCCTCACCACCGCAGTCGCCAAGAGAAGATGCGCCAGACCCACCGGAAGGCTCACCGGCTGTCCCAACTCACGGTCCGCCAATCCGGTATCCAGCAGAAACCCTAGATTCGCCGAGAAAAGGCTCAATGAAGGATTCGCCAATACGGTATCCCGCAGAAACACTGGAGTCGCCAAAAGAACCACTACGACATCCAGCCGCAACACTGCATTCGCCAAAGGAACCCCTGCAATCGTCAAAAGAACCCCTGCGGTATCCACCAGAAGTGTTGCAGTCGCACAAAGAACCCCTGCAGTTGGCAAAGAAACCTCTACGTTTTCCAGCAGAAGTGTTACAGTCGCCGACTTCAAACTCCTCAACTTCAAACACCTCGCGCATCCCAGTAAACATCTACGCTTCGCGCGAGCCAATAAACGTCTATGTCCCGAGAATAACCAAAGCAAGCTTGTCGGAAGCAAGTTTTCAATCTGGAGAAGAAAGTTTTCAATCGGACACGACGAAGCTTTTTGATACGAAATCCAGCCTACATTCGGACACGAAGATGAATTTCAACAATACGAAATCAACTTATGCAAATGAAAGTTGTGAAGAAGAAGACTCAAATCCCGCTTCCAAATCCGCTTCCAAAGTCTCCAAAGAACAAGAATCAGAAATTTCCATAGAGTCTCTCCACCCCCGTCTCGTCCGAATGATCAATGAATTCCGATGGCCTACGACGTTGGGGGAGTATGATAGAACAGAAAAACGCCGCATCTCACGCCAACGTGGGCTCATTTCCGAATTCTTCATACGTATGTGTAACGGAAATGACGAAAAATCAAAGAGTTTGAGGTATCATTTCGAAAATTTTAAGGTTTGTCCATGCAGATATACGCAAAATTTTAGGGTGAAACATTTACGGAAGAATTATTCGGCGAAATGTGGTTCGGCGAAAAACCGGGGAAAGTCTTCTGTTATGAAAAGTCCGCGATATGTAGACCCGAATGGTAACGGGAGTTATGAGACGGATAGGCCGCTACCGAGGTTTGGCGGTGGCTCGTCAAATAGGGATTTGTCAGGCGAAGTTGGCGGAGTGGACCATGATGGATTTGAAGATCCTGACAATGACTCTGCATCCAGAATTTCGAGTGCTTCATCAACTAATTCCATCGCATACTCTCACGATCCATATTCTAGAGACTCAGACTGGATGGGACGGCGGTTTTACGGCATAGAACCTGGCTACGGCATAGAGACCCTCAATGTGGCGAGGTTTGAAAAAGACATTGAGCGTTTTAAGACAACAGTAATTGGAGAAGGTTTAGGCCTCGATATGTCACCTGGCAGTTTAGGCTTCGGTACTATGGGTGACGGTTTGGGACCTCCTCGTAAAGAGGGACCTCCTGGTATTGGCGGCGGTTCAGCCAGGCCTCGGGCCTGGCCCGGCATGGAGTACGACGACAGTCTCGAAAGCAACAGTCTCGATAGTAATAGTACAAGGTGGAGGTCGGACCTTTCTGAAATCTCGAATCTTGAAAGGGGTTTCGAATCTGCGCGAACATCAGCGCGAAGCGAGTCGACAGACAGGAGTAACAGAATGGAAAGGCACAGACTTGCGGTTCTAGAGGCAATCGGAGTCGAACACAGACGATGTCTTCCTGCAGAAGATAGTTGCGATTGTTCTACTCAGCGTGATTCTACACAGCGTGATTATACTCAGCGTGATACGGACAGGAGTAGGAGAATCTATACTCAGCGTGATTCGAACAGGAGTAACGGGACTGAAAGGTGTAGATTTGATGTGGAAGACAAAGACGGAGGCGAAGATAGAACTTATAGAAGCGAACACACACTGAGAAGTGAGTCCGCTGTAGAAGAAGGAGACAGGTCTTTTGTAGAAGACGAAGACAAAGTTGAGAATTCTTTGGAAACTTTAGAAGAAGAATCGATGGAACAAGTGACGGAATGGGAGCCGGGCGCTCATTGTCCATTTCAAGATGCAGACGTCAATTCTGTGGAACGCGACTGGATCTCCAACTGGATCTCAGATCGGAACTTTGCGAATTCGGATGCGAGAAACGATAACAGCACCATGAGACACGATAATAATCTCAGTACCACGAGAGAGTCAGACAGCGCATTGCTGCCAGAATTGTGCGAATGCGAATGCGACCCACAACGGCTGCCAGAATTAACACCACTGCCAGAGAGTCGAGATTCGACACCACAGGCAACGTCGAAATATGGAAACGACTCTTTCCAAAAGCAGGTCGAAGCATTTTCAGTTTTAACGAAAACAGTTTTCAAAACTAAACACAAACTTCCAAGAAAGCCCGCCCTGGACAACGGTGTTCCACTTGTTCAAAGAAAGCGTTCTGATATCAGCCCCGTTTCAGGCCTCCCTGAATCCCCAACCCCAGGTTTAAAATCCCCAACACGAACTGAAAGTCTGAAAGTTCCTTACACCCAGTCCGAAAGTCTGAAACCCTACACGCAGTGGGTGAGGACAGAATGGGTTCCCACCTACACTAACTTTGGTTCGGTGCTACACCGGGAATTTGGTCCAGACGCCCATCGAACTAAGCATCCGGTAAAACAGAAGTTGGATTCCATGACCAAGAGTTTTGATTTGGTGGCAGCAAAGAGGCTTCATTTCGATGGTTCTGGGTTTCATTACACGATGTGAGCTACACTCTCGAATGAATTATGATTCTATCTAGTAGCGGCACTCTGTTCTCGTTGAGTCTCTCTATTTTCCAAAACGTATAGTGATTGTTATTATGTTTCATACCAAAAATATTTCATGCTTTCATGCCTCGGCTTTTTTGGTTTCAGGAAATTAAGTTTCAGTTTCATTCTTGTTGTCACAGTTTTCGAATTCAATGAATCAGTCTCCTCGATTCAGTCGAGTCCATTCTACAACTGAGAATATGATTGCACTTTTACAACCGACAATGCATAATTGCAAGCTGTGGCCATTTGTTTCTGAGAAGCAAAGGCTTTTCTTTTTCTATCTGATGTGGGTCTCGCAGACTCGACTCCCACAATGTATTGTTTCTGTGCAGTCTGGTTAGGCGCATGAGTTTGGCTCTCTCGAGCCATAAGAGCGATATGATGAACAAGTTAAGAATCATGACATTATCGTATCGGCGTATCGCATACGGTAGTCAAACCATCAAAGCAGCTGAGCGTTGAAGTTCTGTTCTCATTCTGGATCGAAAGCCGATGATAGCATAGCCATTCAAATTTTAATTGTTGAATTTATCGACTCGATGTTCTTTTTTTCTCTTTTCAAGCAATCACGAAGTCCATTGCTAAGATGATGCCAGGGCGCGTTGCTTTTTGATGTGCCACAGATAGATTTATGCGTTTCCTTCTTCACCCATTGAATTTGATAAATGCCAATGGTACTACTACCACGAAACTCAATCGCAAGAGAAAATCCCAGCGACAATTCGGAGCGTGGTTGTCAAATTTCCAGGTCATACCTGCGCCGGTTCGTAACGGCGGCGGCGTCGACTATGCGAAACCAAAACGCAAAGCATGACCAATGTGCCACCGGTCTGGATGCCGCCATTCGTTCTGCTGTGAGTTTGGGACTTCCATGCATGCCGTTTTCGTTCATGCGCTTCCCATGCATGCCATTTCCGTTCATGCGGTTCCCATTCATGCCATTTCCATGCATGCGATTGCCATTTTCCGAGGTGTTTGGCGTAATTGGCAACCTTGGCGGAAGAGTCAGACAATACTGTCTATTGAGGTCCGCCATCTTGCTGTCTAGTAATGGTTAACTTGAGCGTCCCCTTGCTGTGTCAGCGACTCAGCTTTGACGTTTTAAATTTGTGGGCGGAAAAGTCTATGAGTCTTGTCACAGTTCCGAGCGTTGTTGTCAGATTTCCAGGCTATACCGGCGCCGGTTCGCAACGGCGGCGGCATCGCGAAACCAAAACCCAAACAAGCGCTCGTATCGTCCGCCGTGTCATGAAGATCCTAACCACCATACAGAAGACAACTGAAATGATGCCAGAGACAAATCATGAAACCACCATACAGAAGACAACTGAAAACTTGATGCCAGAGACTACCTCCTCGATTTGATCACCTGACGCACTGGCCCTTTTGAATGGACGTGGTTCCGCAAATTGCGTCCACTCCTCAAGGTTAAGCTCAACGCGCAATAACGCTCACGCGCGGCTTAAGCTCAACTTAGTCTTTTCTCCTCATACTAACCCGCGCGAATAAGCAGACCGTCAAAGACCTGGAAGAGGTATTCTAGATTCGGCGGTCTCGGAGAGGTTTGCATTGGCTGCGACTATGGCATGATCTTGGAATCTTGGCGAATTGCAACTGTGGTTTTTGTATATTCTCACGTTTTTTTTCTTTCAACGATGTGAGATTTTAGCGTTTTGTGGAAGAAAAAGCAGCGCTTTTATTGCGTCAGAGCGGCTCTGGCGATCCCTTCCATTACGATTTCGTCGAATCCGATCGGTTTCAATTGGTCATGTGATGATGCTCTTTGTCCGGATCATTGCGTTGCGACGTGATTCAGAATCACCGTCACGATCGTGGCAGCCATCTTCGCAGTATTTTCCAGGCCATAGTACCTGCGCCGGTTCGTAACGGTTGCGGTGTGTTTTGTCAAGCTCCTCACTAAACATTATGACCCGTGGTTTTGATGTCCGTATTGCGTCCACTCCTCAAGGTTAACCTTGTGTTTTGGGACTTCGCGAGTTCTCTCCCCTCCCGGGAGTTGCTGTCCTCCACTGGTGCATTTTCCGCCAGAAGTGCGTTCTCAAGCTCTTCGTTGAAGAGCTGCTTATACTTATGATATCAGAGAATATCTGATCACGGTCGCCGCAATCATTTGGGCGGCCGTCTTAATCGCCACTCGATTCGGTTGGATTTTTTTCAGCTCTCGCGAGAGTGATTGGTGTTCGCCGTTCATAACGACATCCTGGACCTCGTCGGGCTGGGAACTTTTGGGGAGTTTGCAATGTTTGAAAGCGATTATTTGGATAGTATTCAAAACAGTTAGTGTACAGCTGCACCCCTTCCATTATGATTTCGTCGAATTCAATCGGATTGAAATCCGATCGGATTCGGAATCCGATCGGTTTCAATTGGTGACGTGATGATGGTCGAGCGTTTTGTCCATTTCATTTAGGACGAGTGTTTTGCAGTATCGGATCATCGTATTGCGACGTCATTTCACCGTCACGATTGCGGCAGCCACTTAGTCTTCGCAGTATTTTCCAGGCTATACCTGCGTCGGTTCGTAACGATTGCGGCGTGGCACTGGTTATCTCCATCCGATTTCAGCAAAGCAATATCCAGCTCTTCGATATTCATCTCCTTGCACTTGTTCGAAAAAACCACTGTAGCCGCCACCATCTCTGCAGCTGTCTTTATAATTGCCGGTCTGTTCGGTTCGATACTGGATCTATTTAGGTTTTCGTTGTTATGGTTCTGAGTCTCCATTGGTTCCATCTTCAGATCTTCGTCGGGCTGGGTTTTGGAGTTTGTTTGAAAGCGATTATTTGGGTAGTGTTCAAAACAGTTAGTGTATGGTGTTGCAGATGGTGCTGTTCAAAACAGGTAGTGTTCAACACCGGCAGTTGGTGCCGGTGCGGCAGATATTGCTCCATGTTTGTGGCGCAAGCTGGTCTCTGTTATCTATAGTCAGAATCTCTGTTATCTATAGTCAGAATCTCTGTGTTTCAGCTTTGACGTTTTAAATTTGTGGGAGGAAAAGTCTATGATCATCAATTTAGGACGAGCGTTTTGAGTATCGGGTCATTGTGTTGTGGTGTCACCGTGTTAATCGCGGCCTTATCTTCGCAGTATTTGCCAGGCCATACCTGCGCCGGTTCGTAACGGTTGCGGCGTGTTTTGTCCAGTTCCTCACTATATTCAAAACCACCTTCCACTAAATAGCATTTCCATGACTACTTTTTTGATTTGATGTAACTTGATTTACTGGCCCCCTGCCATGGATATGGTTACGCCAATTCCGTCCATTTCTTAAGGTGAGTCTGTGTTCTGGGATTTGGCGACTTCTCTCCCCTCTCGGGAGTTATCGTCCTCCATTGGCGCACTTTCGGCCAGAAGTGCGTCCTCATGCTCTTCGTTGAAGAGCTGCCTATCCTTAAAGTTATCAGAGATTCGAATATCTGATCACGTTTGCGGTTGCCGCAGCCAAATGGGTTGCCGTCTTAATCGCAACTCGATTGGGCCCGGTTGGATTTTTTGCAGCTCTCGTGCCAGTGATTGGTGTTCGCCGTTCATAACGACATCCTGGACCTCGTCGGGCTGGGAATAAATTGTTGGAGTCAGTTTAATCATTGTTGGAGTTAAAGTTTGTTTGAAAGCGATTATTTGGGTAGTATTGAATTCAAAACAGTTATCATACAGTTGGATTTTACGACTTTGTTGGGAAGATGAGTTTCAGAATACATTGCGACCAATTGGAAAAGTCATGGCCTATGAAAATCAGAAAAGATGACTGCATGTATGGTATGAGCAATTGCAAACCATAATAGATTGAGCGTCGCAGATTATTGTTAAGAAAAAAAAAAGCTGCGGGGTCATCGTGATCGTGAAGGTTGCAGAGCCCTAATAATTGCCGTCCATCGATTATCGTTTTAAGTTTGCTCTCGCCGTGAGTGAGTCAAGGTCTTTAATATCCAGCTGCTGTAAAATCGGATGGGCCAGCGCTGTCATGATCGGGCCCTTCATCAGATTTCGTAGTTGCTATTTCAATTTCCAGATCATTCCTGCGCCTGTTCGTAACGGTTGTGGTGGCCCGTGTCATTTTCGGGCAATCGTGAATAATCTTGCTCGCGTGATGTAAAGGCATGATCGAGGGCGTATTGGTTTTGTAAAGCATGTGTTGAAATTTGCTCGCCTTCATGGCGAGGCCCCCGTACGGTCCGTGAGTTCGAGTCTAATTTAGCGTCGCGCTTTCAACTTCATACTGTCTTTGCATTAATGGCAAACAGTTACAATAATCGCGCCCAAGTCCATTGCGAAGTCCGGGAATTTTTCGTGATATGACTATCCGTCTCTTTTGTTTCATTCTTAACGAGCGAAGTTGCAGGTTGGGCCTTGGCATTGGGCATTTTTGAGACGGTCTCGATTCTCGAGTTTGATTATATGGCGTAAGTGTGATCCGAAGTATCAGATGTGAAAAGGGTGCGAAGAGTTGTAGAGAAGCAAACTTGACATTCCATGGCATGCAAGCGAGGCTCGTGATTGTTTTTTTTTTTTTCGTCATCCGATTTTTCGCAGTCAGTGGCACATTGTTTTCACACAATTTCCGACTGAAAAAAAAGCCTCATTCAATTCCCGATTGCAAAAAGGTCGAATTTGTTTTTTTCCTCATCTGATTCTCATGATGTCAGGGTTTTCAAATTCTCTGTAGTAATCATTGAGTCTTGATCTTTGAAAAAAGTGACGTCTTGAGTTTGAATCTTTGATGTGTTCTGAAACTTGTTTCGAATGATGTAAACGGCGCATGATTAATGAGAACTACCCGGGGGGGGTACCGGGTCAACAAGGATCTCGACATAATGCATAAGCAAGCCGAAGAGGCTTTTTTAGTGACCACGCATAGTATTCTGGTGGTCCTGCGTGCGTTTGCTGCGTCTTTGTTTGTCTTATGTAGCGCGTCCATGTCACGGCGTTTCTATGTTCAAGAAGTGTTTCCTGTTTCCTTTCTTTTCATGCGTTGGCTTATGTATTGAATCGCAAACGCACGCCATATGTTTCTGGTCATGACAGGAGGATCTCGTGTCTGACAACTATGAGCGTGCAGTCCTTTCATGAGAAGGAGGGATGACTCTTCTTGGGGTCCGAGGAGTGTCCATATCACATCATGTCACCGAGTTCATAAAGGGAGCGTGAGAGCGTGGCTCAAGATCAGGCTCTGTGCCTTCAAGTTTCTCTAATTGTAATTTTGTTTTGAATTCCATTTAAGTCGTATTTTTGGTTGTTGTGGGGTCGCCGACATTAATTTCACAGGGTGCGTTAAGTGTTTGGCGTGTTAGAGTCCAAAGTCTCAAACAATGGCGGCAGTTCCTCCAGTTGATCCTCTCGGTGCTCCAGGCGCTCCTCTTGCGCCGCCTATTCCAAAGGGCCCAGCTGTTGTTCCGAAAGTTCCAAAGGGTGTTATTATTATTCCGAAAGGTCCAGTTTTGCCAGGAAAGCCAGTCGGTCCGGTTGGACCCCCTCCAGGTCCAAAAATTCCTCCTAAAGCTCACAAAGCTAAAGCTCCAAAATTTAAAGCAGCAAAAGGAAAGCCTGCTGCTAAAATTCCTCCTAAACCTGCTATGATCAAAGCGAAAGGAAAAGCAAAAGCTCCTCCGATGGTCAAGTTTCCGCCTCCAGGTCCTGCTCCTCCTCCAGGTCCTGGCCCTCCGCCTCCTATGATTGTTGCCCCGCATCCAGCGATGGTGAAAGCAGCTGGCAAAGCCGCAGTTAAGGCGGCAAAAGCCGCAGGCAAAGCCGCACTGGCAGCCAAAATGGGAGGAAAAGCAGCAGTGAAAGCCAAGGCGAAAGCCATGGTCAAAGCAAAAATGGCCGTTAAAGCGGCGGCCATGGTCAAAGCGATGGGGAAGATGCCTCCGATGGTCAAAGCAAAGATGCCAGGAGTTGGCAAAGCGCCAGCGGCACCGGATTTGGGCGCAGTATTCGCTAAGATGGCAGCTCAAGCAAAATTCGCAGCATTCGCGAAAATGGCTATCCCATTTATGATGGGCGCAGGGATGGCAGGTCACTTGGGTGATCCTGTCGACGTGAATGATAAGAAAATCAATCCAGATGTCACAGCTCGTCAACGTGTTTTGGAGCGCGCCAATATCTCCGAGGTTGAAGGAGATCTTCTGAACACCCGTCTCCATCAAGTCTTGCCGCCGAAATGTGACGAACAGACAGGAGAGACATGCGCTAAGTGCTCGGTTATGGGCGGTATCACCACTCTCGTCGCCTTGAGAGCGGTGGAGAAATTCAGGGATGTCCCGACTTTCAAGGACACAACGAGACAGGAGCTGGATTGTCTCAGAGCGATGCACAATACGGCCAGGGAGGAGATGAATACTCGGGACAAAATTGCGGCGGCGGACATCGAGGGGAAATGTGAAGAGATCTCCTCTGCGCTATCTTCTACGTTTTATCAAGAAATTGATGCCTCGAAGCTGGCCGGCGTGAGAAAAGTTTTGGACAAACCTGTTTATGGCTTTTCGTTCCCGGAAAATGTTGCCACGACGGCGAATAAGAAGGACAGAGCGCCTTGGATGAGACAAGACGATATTTTGCGGGCCTTGATGGCGGTGGAGGTCGTCGCGATTTCTGATTACGACAAACTCAAGAAGGAGATCCAGAACATGAATGAGAATCAGAAACATAACCCAGTCCTTCGCGCCCTCTTCGCCACGATAAGCAATTACTTCCACTCGCACAATACTCACATCGATGGGTCCTTCGTGAAGTATTTCGACAGGGTGTTTGTAAACAATTCTACGAAGGAAAAAGCCGCCGATGACAAAAAGGAAGAAGAAGAGAAGAAGGAGAAAGAACAAAAGGAGAAGGAGAAAGCGCGTTTAGCCGCGAAAGGCTATGGCAAAAAGGGCGACGGCAAATGGGGCAACTCTGACAAGCAAGGAAACGGAGGCCAGAAAGGGTTCTCCCAAGAGAGATGGAAGTCGTCGTATAAGCAGACCTCATACGCAGAGAATGAACAAGCAGCGGCAGATGAACCTGCGGGAAGTTCTGGAGCTGGGTGGAAGCCTCCGCCTCCCCCACCTCCAAAAGCAGCCGCAGCAAAAAGTGGAGGAAAAACTCATGGCGCAAAAGGGTATTGGTGAGCGGTGACTCACCAAGGACAAACTGCATTTGTGATTTAGATTATGGAAATAAATTAACTTTGGACCCAGGACCTTTTTGGATTGAATATATAGACCTTTTTTCGATTGAATATGCCAGCACTTTAAATCGTGCTCACTGACAGCCGATCCTTCGATCAGCTCAAACGTCGCAGCTTGGTCGTTCTCATCCGCAGCGATTGACAGATGTGCTAGAGACTTGTTTTCTTGATCATCGAACAAAATTTCTCCTCTTCAAACCCCTCTCTCCCGTTGTTCTCAAGTCATAAAATCATCAGATGGACGATCCCGCGCGTATTAATTCTTTGGCGAAACGGCAGGCCGGTGGCGTCAGGGAGTTGGTCCTCGCTCGTTCCTCCGCCTCCTCGGACTCAAAGTTGGCGAAATGGCGCCAGTTTAAGACCCAGTTCGGACTTGACGCTCTTAAGGAGATCAATCACACAGACCTTCTCGATTACGGGAGCCGGCCCTATTTTCAGAACAATATTTCGAGTGCCACCTCCTACATTTCCGCCGCCCACACGGAGGTCTTGTCCAGCAGGTCCCAGCGTTTCACTAGCAGCCAAAAAGAGGTCGATCGTGTTTACGCAGCGATGGTCGACGTTATTGAAAAGATCCCGCTTAAAAGCGATCCCACCGTTTCGATTCTTCCTCAACCATACATCAAGGAGAATCTGAGGATTCTGGCCTTCATGGCAGGCACAGGGCTCAGGCCTACGGCGGCGGCACATTTGGATGGCACATGTTCGCCAGTTTGGGATGATTATGGGAGCTGGGCGATAGCGGCGGTTTTCATGGTATCCCACGACAAAGTCCAGAAAGTGTCTTCGAGACCCATCCATTTCGCCTGTGCCTGTAAGTCCGCTGATCACCTCTGTTGTATCCATACGCTCGGACTTCCCGAATTTCCGATCTCACAGGCTAAATTAGGTGCCGCGATAAAAGCCTCAGGAGTGGACACAAGCAGAATTTACGGAACAAGAAGACGACATGTCTTGGGAGTGGCCAGAATTATTTCGTATTCGGCGTCTTCTGCAACAAATACGCGGTACAAGAACAAAGTGAAAGACAGAATTAACGCCCAGATGGGCTGGACAAAGGCGAGCAGTCAGTTTTTGAACTACTGCTCAGATGAGGAGAAATGGGTTGGCAAAGGCCAAGAGCTCTGGGGAGTCTGCGGAGGAATGGCGCGGCTCTATCTCACGGGCAAGCTTCCATCCCCATATGAGGATTAAGAAAGATTTCCGTTTGAAAATTTTGGTTTGTTTTTCATTTGAAAGGGTAGCTGCCCTATGTTTGGCAATCGTAGGAGTAGTCACTCCTCAGATGACAAATCTTCGGGAGTAGTTACTCCAGTGCTGGTAGTCGTCAGCACACTGTCTCAGAAGCCGCTTGAACGCTCCACAATCATAAAGTCACGCTCACCATTCACATGTTCTGGAAGACAGAATGATACTCTGTCTCGGAGCGTTCGAAGATTGTTTCTAGCGGTCTACCATGCATTCTCTGTCTTTCACAGGATCAGTTTGTGCACACTGTTTTTTGTTTTTCTGAAATTGTCGAAATTTGCTCAGATTTATGTCATCCAGTGCGTCTCGTCGTTCCGCGTGTTGATCTTCATCGTCTCCCAAGTTGCCCCTCCGTTTATCACCCAGCACTCGCCAACTGCCATGAGACTAAAGAATTTAGACAAGTTACGCGCTCTCATGGTCGACGTCGTTTAAGGGATTGGCTTGCGCATTTTGCGGGCGCGAATTCATAAGCTCCGAACCATGAGACAGGGAAATTTCCCCGAATATTTTGCTCTCATGGTTCTCGTCAAATAAAACCGCGAGACTTCTCCAACAATAGCATCTAGCAGCTTCAGCCTTCAGCTTTCATAATCGCCGTTCTCAAATCATTCATACAAACTCGACAAAGGATGTCATCCTGGCCCAGTCGCTCTCTCCTCTCGGCAAGAGCCGAAGTGTGGAGGTCCGCCTCTGAAAAACTGATCCAAGAATCCACCTCCCAACAACTAAACGCTGCTTCAGAAGCGGCCTCATTCGTGGAAGAAAAAGAGTTTCTGGATTGGATCAGATCTCTTCCAGATGAAGAGCTCAGGAGAATTAGGAAGCAATCAATGGATGAGATGGACACGATGACGAAGAACTCCTGGAGAAAAAGCAAAAAGCTTTGGGCTTCCGCCCCGGAATCTGTGAGAAGAGTCTCGGGACACATAAATGTCGATTTGTTTCTGAGCCTCCTGAAAAAACATGGCTACCAGGACACCGCTCTGGTGGAGGACATCAAGAGGGGGCTTCCCCTTACGGGGATTACCCCCAGTACGGGAATTTTTGAAGACCACGATGTCACGGAAGACGCAGACGACCTGCCTGACTTGGAAAAAGTCTGGTCGGGTTATTTAAAAACCAACCGCCCATCCTTCATGACTCAAGAGCTCATCGAGCATACTTGGTCCACTGCGACCGAGGAGCTCGAGTCTGGACTTCTTCGAGAAATCTCTGTCGAGGAGGTTCAGAGAAATAATTATAACGTTAGTTATATGTTTTCAATTAACCAAAGCACCCCGGAGCGGAAGAAATTCCGCTCCGTGGTGCATTATAAGTTCGTCAATATGGCGAGTAGAATAAGAGAAAAAATCCGCCTTCCAACTCACAGGCAGATTGCCTGTGAGTTTTTATATTTACAAAACGGTCTCGATATGAGTCCAATCGTAGAGGGTAAGTCTCAGGCGCTTGCCGAATTGGAAAGAGCCAGAGAAGCAGACAGAGAAAGGGTCAGACTAGCTGGCCAAGTGCAGCCCCCATCCGCCTTCCCAAGCGATCTACCTTCCCTCCCGGAAGTTTTCAAAGATCGTCTTGGGGATCAGAACTACGAAGAGCCCACTGAAACTCTACCAGAAACAGTCCGTAGGCAGGTTAGGCCGCATGTTATGCCATGCGGCTTCCTGTCTCGCGACTTTAAAGGAGCCTACAAACAAATGGCGGCGAGGGATCCCAGGCAGAACATTTGTTCTGCTTGGGATCCCTCATCCCTCTGCTGGCGGTACTTCACTTGCTCCTATATGTGTTTTGGGAGCTTGTGGGCCGTCAGCAGTTGGGTGAGAATTTCCAAAGCTATAAACTTTTTAATTCGCCGCGCTTTATTCATCCATAATAATATATATATAGATGATATAATCTGCATAGAAAGGCTATCTCTACTCACTGAAGCCGGCCGACTGATCGATTCTCTAATGTTCAAACTAGGTTTCGAAATGTCAGCAGATAAGAGCGAAGAAGGGACACAGATGCGTACTCTAGGTTTAGAATATGCAGTAGACGCAAACTCGATCACAACAAACCCGAGAACCGTGAAGCGTCAAAAGTTGGCAAAGGAGATCGCTAACGCGATGGCGGCGATAATGCACGAGAAGGTCACCGCTCGGGCCCTGTCCACGATTTGCGGCAAATGCAATTTTCTTTCGACGGCTACGCGTGCTAGCGGATTGAGCGCGTGTTTAAGTCCGCTCTACGCAGTTTCCGCTGGGTTGGATGAGGACTCAATCCTTCCAGGCGGTGCTACGAGGCATCTCATGCCAGTTCTCGAACACTTGAAGCGGCTGGTCCTCTCCGTTCCGCCGTCCACCATCCGGGCCTCCCTCCTCTCCGAGGATGTCGCCCACTTCTTCTCCGATGCCTCCGACAGCGTGTTCCAATCCAGAGCCTGCTTCGTCCTGATCTTCAGAAACTTCATTTACACGGGGGCGGCAGATTTTCCTAAGAGCATGTTGTGCATGCTGGCCGAGCGAAAAACTAAACCCATCGGGATTCTGGAAGCAGCCGCGCTGATTATGGGTCTCCAAACCTGCTCGCCAATCTTGAGGCAAGACCCTCACAGACCGCCATCTAAGGTTGTCCTTTATATAGATAACACCTCCGTATTATTCGGAGCCTTGAAAGGAACTTCTAAGGATATTACTTTAAGAATAATGCTGCAAGAATTTAGGACGATTATCGCGATGGATGGGCTGCACTTTGTTTTAAGATATATTGCTTCCAAAAGTAACATAAGTGACGGCGGCACTCGTAGCGATCTCTTTCCGGATTTCGTTGCAGCTTTAAAAGCATCAAAAAGACCAGCAATTTTGTTAGAAGAAGTGAATTGGGAAGCAACAGAAAAGGCTATGAACGAAATAGCGAGAAACACTAGACCTATGCAGACCTCGTAATGCGGGGTCAAGCAGTGGAGTCGAGGTCTCAAGTTTGGGACCACAGCTTGACCAGCTAAAAAACCTTCCTTGCTCGATGACCTCTGTAGAGGCCCCATAGGCGACTATTCCAGTACTGTAGGAAGTCGCGCACTCATGAATCCATGCATACTTCATTCTGTCGGTGCCTTTATACGCTCTGTGTAAGCGTTGGCAGCCTTCGGCTTTCATAGACTTCGTTTGAGCTCGGAAGATGCTTGCTAACTCGACTCATGCCATAAAGACCACCGTCACGAGGGGAGATCCTGTGTTCTCATTTGATCGGCGTTGTTTACATTCTCTTGAGTTTGATACTCTCCTGAGTACCAAGCTCACCATTACTCTTGTCAGTGGGTCCGGGAGCTCAACATAATAATTTACACAACTCCAAGCAGCCTCCATAGAGTCGATTTGCACATTGGTCTGAATCTTTATTACATACAATTTGAGTTCGTTTCGATGTTTCTATCAGTGATGTTTCTATCAGTGCATCCCTAGGATTTCTATGATTATTAGGAATCCGCAGTTTGAGCTTTGAAGTCATTGTGATTAAGATGAATCTTTTATCTGTTGAAGCAGTAGCAATGATGTCTCTCGGGGTGTAGTACACGAGGTGGCAGGTTTTCTAGAGCCTAAAGATTCATAAGCATGATATCATGATCATATGTATCTGATTCGCGTCATATCATAATAGAATAGAATGGCTATGACAGTCGTTGTCTCTGATTCTCTCTTATATTTTTGGATTAAAGTTTATTGCAGTTTGGGAATTGGAATAGTTTAATGATTATAATTTCAATACGAATAGAATTTTGGGGGATTGCAAATACGGTCTGCCACGCAAGATACCTCGGGTCTGAATTCTACAAAGACAGAATTCAACTTGTCATTTGGACCACTGTTTCAAATTGTGACAAAAATGTTAAATGGTTTTGATGTCGTTGATGGATGATTAAGACTCTTTTCTCGAAGAAACCATCTCCGGTCCATTCAGTGGGCCAGTCTTCTTGAAATGAGAACTGTCTGTAGACTTCACAGTAAAGAAAAACGCTAAAAATTAGAAAAAAAAGTATTTGCCAAAATTCTGAAGTGACTCAGGGCTTGATCAGCCGGCTCAGTTTAGATCCAGTCTAAAAGTGCTGGCTGATCATCGATTATTAGCCCTGCCATTGTGATTGTCCAGACGATAATCATGACAAATTGACAATGACGCGATTTGGCCACTCATGATCATGACACTGACAGGATTCATATTTTCATATTCTTACTCGTTATTTCGTATTGAACACATGATCTTACATATTTATGTCTGTGGTTTGTTGTGCGCAAACTGAACAGCAGCTGAATGTTTCTCCTGGGCTAAGCCTGTTAGCCTATCAATGAGCGACTCTCAGATAGATTAAGATGGAATTTTCAACTGAAACTCATCAAAAATATTTTTCCCTCTTCTTACCAACCCAAGTTGGAGGTACTATCAATTTCTGAAATTGAATTGCCGAAATTGAGTGTCAAATGAATGAAAAAGCGAATACTTATCTCATTTCTTTCCAACTTACTAATTTCTAGACGCAAGTGAATTAAAAAACGGTAAACCCAAATTGTTTCGTTATTTCTTTCATGGCAGATTGATGAGAATGACGCAAAAAGGCCGACTCTCGACGATCCTAATCGTTTCATTCTGTTGTCGGGAGTCATGTGTTGTCCCCGCGAGAGCGTCGCTGATGGGACTATTTGGTTTTACTGGGGGTGGGCCCAGTCAGATGCCACGGCACACCGAGTCGCAGCACAACGAAGTTCCGCAGCACGACGAAGTTCCGCAGGACAACGAAGTTCCGCAGCACAACGAAGTTCCGCAGGACAACGAAGTTCCGCAGCACAACGAAGTTCCGCAGAACCACGAGTCGCACGACAGCGATCCGCATGACAGCGAGTTGGCGAAAGACAGCGAGCGGGCGAATGACAACCAACAACATCAGACGAATGAAAACGAACATCAGACTAAGGAAACGGTGACTCGTAATAGCAGCAATACAAGTGTCACAAGAAATACAAGTACTAAGTCACAAGAAATACGCAATCCCAAAGAAGCCACGGCAGTAGTACAGGCTACGGGAATAGGACAAGCCAAAGGAGTAGTACAAGCCAAAGGAGTAGTACAAGCCACGGCAGTAGCACAAGCCAAGGACTTCTTGAAAAGAGAAGTAGTAACTACCAGCACAGTTGAAGACGTTATAGCTAACCGGAACGATGCAACCACGGCTCTCAAAACAATCCTTGAAAATCGGAACAAGAATGCCCGTGATATGTCAGCGCGTGATATGTCAACAGGGCAAACAGGGCAATCAGAAACATCTGATTCCGACGCTGCTCGCAAGGAATCAGTTACGGCGGGGAAAGCAACAGCGTGTCGGAACACTCCAGCGACTCCGAATCATTCGGCTAACATAAGTGCAAAAAACGGCAGCAACAATGATACGTCTCAGAATCACTCGGCGAACATAAGTGCGAAAAACGGCTACAACAATGATAGCGCTACAGAAAATAACGGGCAGTTATTCGAAAGAGACGGTGTCGAAGACTGGACTCCTGCCTGTTCTGCACAATCAATCCATCAGTGGAGTCCTCCTGCACGTGGTTCTAGTACACAGTCAACTCATGAGTTGATGCCCTGGGCGCCGGTTAATGCACGCAGATCAGACGATCTGGCGCATTTGCATGGGTCTTGTACCCCGCGAAGACTGCCGCCGCCACAAGGGCATGTGGCCTTGTTACCTCGGACACAAGTTGTGAACCCACCGAACTTACCGTCACAACTTGGGCACCAGCCGAACTTACCGTATGGAGTCCAGAATAATGGGGCAAAAAATTTATTTTCTCGTTACAGCCGCAAACCGTATCCTATACACGTTCTGGCAGAGCAAGACGCTACTAATAATCTGACCAAAAAGCTCATCCAGGAAACAGTGGAAAACAATAGTCAATATTTGAAGACAGCAAATAATCCAAGGACGGGAAATCATTGTCAGGGAACAACAATGACAAAAACAGCAGCTGCAGCAGATGCAGAAAAGAGCAACATCGCAGAAAAAAGCAACATCGCAGAAAAAAATCCTCAACAGATACCAACGGATGCTCCCCCGTGCGTGCACAATCGGTTTGAATCAGGGGAATTGAGAGTGTCTGCAGCCGGGGCTAAAGCAAGATTGGCCCGCCAACTTGCTCGAAGTAATCAGAGGCAGAGTAACAGTTCTGACCAGAGGCAGAGTGTAGAAACTGACCAAAAGCCGAGTTGTGCGGAAAGCCCAGTGTCGGCGAAAAGGATTTCCAAAACTGTATCCAGTAGCAATTCCAAAGTCCCTATGTTGGCCAATATTCATAAAACTCAGGCATTGACAAGGCCAAATACAGCTTCGAATAGGCCATCCTCATCGAAAAGTACATCTTCGAATCCCTTTGCACGTCGACAATCAAATACCGCTATTTCTTCTTGCTTGAGTGAGCTGTCATTTCCCGAGCGACCAAGCCTCGAACGACGACCCAGCTCCGGCGGCTCCAGTAGAGGTACCGGCTCCAGTAGAGGTACTCATACCACGAGCAGTAGTAGAAGTTGCGGTGGCAGCAGTAGAAGTTCTGTAATCGGTTCGAATCGGGATAAGATCTCCCAATTTTCCAAATTGGGATCGTCGTCAAATAATAATACTTCCAGACCCGTTTCAGCTGCTCCTGCACAGTCTGGACAGACGAGTCAGAGTCTGACTCGAGCGCCAAGTTTCTCTGCGCAAAAGAGTCTTCGGCAGCAAAGAAAACCGCTTCGAAAAGCCGCTGACAAATCCAATATGCTGCATACGGGCGGCCCTCCTACACAAGCCAAATTGGAGCAAGCTGAGCGGCTAGCCGCTGCACAGGCCGCTGCTGCACAGAACTCTCCTTCGAAAGGGAAAAGCGCAAAAACAAGAGGAGAAAAGGGAGGACTATCAATATCACAATCTGATGGACTAGGTACTACAAAAGGAAACACAAAGAGACCGCCCTGGAATCATTCTACTGATCTCAATTCTACGCACAGTCTCAGCATAGTTGGTCCGCCAGATTCTCCAGGAAAAACATTTGGATCGTTCGTGAATGGAATAAATTCCATGGATCTGAGGTCTACAGGGAGTCCTTTGAAGTCTATGGGGAGTCCGGGTAAAGACATTTTTCATTCTCATACAGATTCTGGTACGAATGCAATGAAGATTCCGCGCTGGGAGGAAATTCAATACCAGGACGATACTCCTACACCTTGGACCCCTCGTCCCGAGTCTGATGACGGGCTCTCTGATGTTGATATATTGAGTAACAGTTTCTGTGGTAGTTCTTCTGATTACTGTTCAGAGCATCACTGGTCAGAACAGCCTGGCACTGCCAAGGGTTTTGGTAAATTTCAAGGCTCTTCTGAGGCTCAACTTTGTAGCCATAATATTCACATGCGTTCTGGTCATGGCGCTAATCTCAATTCTCTTTTTTCGAGTTCAGCTGCCAATCTGAATCCGCTTGCAAGTTTTAGTCGTTTCTCGCCGGTCGGTTGGTCGACTAAACTTAATGCAGCAATGGCACAAGGCGTGTCTTAAGTAAATTTTAATTCAGTGGGATTGAAATTTTAATTCTCGCAGTCTCACAGAACGCTTCTTCCGAGCACGCAGCCTTATTGGCCGAACTACGAACACGTTTATTGACCATAATGATAGGATATTCGGCCATATGATATCATTGATATAGAACGTTTCCGTATGATATCATAATTCAGTCGTTTCCAGTTGTATGACAGTTTCGAAGTTTCGCAAATTCGCAGTATGATTGAAGTATTGTAGTTTCCGCTCCGAGCCTCCGACGTTTCAATTTTCTTCTCGAAGGACCAGGCTTCCTATTCTGCCTGCGTTTTCGTATCGAAGTTTCGACGCTGACAAGGAAGTAGAGCGGCCGTACCGAGTCTGCGTTTCTTATTGACAGTCACACTGTCAATTGTCGCAAATCATTGGGCAGCTTTTAGGATCTGTGATCATCAAGTCTCAGACTATCTGGCGCCCTGATTTTACCAAAATTGAGGTAAAAGCTGAGCATTGTGTCATTATGAATCGTAAAGCGACTGTTTGGGACTGATCAGTGATCAGAATTCAATTGAAGGTGTCAAGATGAAGCAATCCGCGGTGATTTCAGATTGCGAAACTCCTCTATAGTTTCATTTACATTGCAAGTCTCATCGTTTCTCTCTCCATACATCGATGACGTCATGTCATTGTGGTAAAGGTCATTGTTTCGCTCTCTCTAAGTCCAAAGACAAGACTAGAATGACTATAGATGACGAAAGTCGGCGCTTGTTTTTTCTCCATCGATGACAAAAGACCAAGTGGTCGCCGCTTCTTTCTCTCTACTAAGACTCCCTCACAGGCTCAGAGTCACTGTCAGAATCAAACATATGTCAATGAATCATATGTCAATGAATCATATGTCACTGACGAAAGTCGCCGTTTCTCTCTTTCGTATCCCATCTTTCGTATCCCAGACGTCAGCGCACTCTGATTTAAATGACAAATCCGGTCTGTTTTTCAAATTTCGCGGCTTCAATTGAATTTGTCATTCGACGTCGTACCGTTACGGCGTACCGTCGGCGTACCGGCGTAGGACCGTTGCTGTTTGAACGGTCACCGTTAGAACGGTGATTAGGTGGGCGCCTAGTTGGGTGTCATGCCATCAATCATGCATTGTCAAAATTTTTCAATCTTCAGAATCGGAAATGCGAGTCTGATGATTGTCTCAGAATGATGAGTCTTCTTAGTATGGAACGTCAGCGGTTGGTCTGGTAAACTGAAGTATTGTTTGTTCTCAGATTTTTTTCCAAAGTTGTTGCAGGTATGGAACAAAGAAGCGAATGCGGCAGCTGAGTTGCGTATGGTTTCTGGATTTTATTGGGCAGTAGTCATGTGATTTTTCGAGTGTTTTTCGCAAGCGAGCATGTGGCTTTTTGGCGATCGTTTTGCGTAAACTTAAGTTCCATTTCATGTCTACGCACTTAAGAAATCGCGGTAATATTTTCCATGACAGTGACGCAATTCAAATTTGAAATCCAAACCATTGAAACCCTTCTCCGATCGGATCCCAAATAGTAATCACCCCCAATATCAACAATCGACCGCAGGAACATGTCACTAGAAGAGTGATAAACTCCGACTCAAGATTGAATAGGTCTCAGATAGACAAACTTTTCTGCATTTCGCGATATCCGATGTATTCTCATCACAGTTTCAAAGCTCAGACGTTATGTCGCCCCAGTTCTTCTTTTGATTTGACAGTCATCTAGAATCTAGATTCAGGTTTCCAGCAATCTTTTTCGATTCTAATCATCATCTTTGTCGATTCTCGAAGCGACAAGTTTTGCAATGCATATCAATGTTCACAGTTTCCCCGGTCCCCTCCTATCTAGACCATTTGACGCATTTGATCAGTGAGCCAAAATTATCACAATCTCATTATCTCTTGAAGCTCCAATGTTGAGCTAGCCTTCCAACAATAAGTAATCACGATTCACAGTGTCACTCCTACCTTTTCTTTTTGAAAAGTTATTTTCTCAAAACCCATAACCGACTCGGTGTATCGGTTATTAGTCAGGTCTATACTAAGTAAAGTTTTGGATATCTTTTTTGTAACAAGCAGCCTTCTCAGAAGGATTGAGTCAAAACGCGGTTTCTAGGACCGGTTTTTAGGGCTCTCGGACAGGATTCTTGGTTTTTCAACTTTCTCATGCATTCATTTTTCATGGGTCAAATGATGATCACACGCGACTGGTCAGTTTACAATATTGAAGTTTCTTGAAATATTCTCATCCTCATGGTTTATGTCTCATGGTTCATCCCCATTCCATACCCGTTTCAACTTTCTCAGTTTTCATTGAATTCAAATAAATTGCCACACAAGATAAAGTGACAAAGAAGTAGACCGAGATAGTAATCTCCCCTGAAGAATACTCGAAAAGTCGTTACCAATGTCAATCAGGAAAAAAATGTCGATAAGAAAAATGTCAGAGTCAGCCAAAAAAGCTTCATTGGCAGGGAACGGTGGGTCATCGTCAGCGACAGTCAGAAAAAATTGGCCAGTGGTCTTCGGAATCAATGTCATATGTGTGCCATTCAGATTTGCGAATGGCGCCAGTCATGATTCCCCCGGCGGGTGGCCTAAACCTAAACTGGACCCAAGAATACCAGAGTCTCCGAAAAACTCTTCTGGAGGCCCAGGGGGGCGTCATTCTCATAAATCCCCCAGGCGAGCCATAACTTGCAATCTAAATCTTAAGCCATTGACATTGTCATCTTCGATCGACAGCAATTATATTGTCGTTCAAGGCAATGCAGCGCCTACGAAGAACGGAAACAACACAAAGTGGAAATCTTCTGATAGTTTCGGCATGAGCCGAAGTCCCCGCCAGCAGCGTCATTGCGGAGCTCCGTCATCAGTTTGGAATACTACGACCAGCACAAGCACGACATCCATTTCGACTTCTAGCTGCTCCAGTTCATTTTCCAACTCGTGTTCCAATCCGGTGGGTTCATTTTCCAACACTGTGGGCAGTGCTGACAGTACTTGGAATATTCAAGTCAGCAGTTCTAGTACTTCAAATTCTTCTACTCCTGATCGTGTCAGATATGACTCCTTATATCGAGGTTCTGGATCTTCTGCGTCTTCAAAAGATAATTCTGACCCCTCAAGCCGCCGGAAATTACAATTCCCCGACTCCCCGAATCGGAATTTGAGAAGACCATCCACTGCTGCAGTGACTGGCAGTCATACTGCACGAGCGCAAGTTCCAAGAAATTTGCCACCTGTATCCGAACAATTTCCACAGCCTCAGGTCCCGCAGACCGCGAGAGACCGTCCTCAGTTCGTGAGAGGCAACTCCGCGAGAGGAAGCACTATCACTCGACAACTTATGGAAGCTGTCGTCAATCAAGCAGCCGATGTTGCACGGAGCGCTGGTCAGGACGTTGCCACCATTGGA